>Ga0209383_1000587_pt1 | contig 25307 bp, 23 predicted proteins | sample CoawatmetaG02DNA_FD_187510 | JGI IMG/M metagenome (GOLD analysis project Ga0209383, IMG submission 187510) | Marine microbial communities from the West Antarctic Peninsula - Coastal water metaG029-DNA (SPAdes) (version 2) | ecosystem: Environmental > Aquatic > Marine > Coastal ... | reverse complement strand
GAGCAAATAATGCAATCTTTTGATAGGTTTCTAAATAATAAATATAAAGTAAAAATTAATCAAAAAGTTTTAGATAGAATAACAAACTCTTTTTAATGCTACAGTTTAGTAATTACAAAACTTACAAAGATAATTTTAAAAAAAACAAAATATCTCTAGTTTACTCAACAGAGCACAATTCAGAGCCATCTAAAATTGAGACTCTGATTGAAAATATCCTAAGTAAGAAAAATAGTTTTATATTTGAATCCGTTGAAAAAGCTATTTATCGTGGACGCTATACCATTTTTGGATATGACTCAGATAAAATATACGAAGTTAAAAACAGCTCACTGTTCATAAATAAAAAAAAAATTAAAATAGCCAATGTCTACTCGTATTTAAAAAAATTAATAAAGAATTTTGATTACGATTTACCAAAAAATTTACCTCCTATGGCTTTAATGCTAGTTGGTTATTTTGGCTATGACACCATAAGATTTGTGGAAAAGATTCCAAATCAAAATAAGGATGATCTTAAAATACCAGATATTAGGCTACAAAGACCCAAAAAAATTATTATTCATGATAACTTTAAAAAAAAACTTTTTTTTATATCTTGTGAATACAATTTAAAAAAATGCTCTGAATTAAATTATAATAAAAATATTAAAGAATTAAAAAAGATTATTAAAGACTCTTCTAAAAAAATAATCGCTAGAAAAAATAAAAAAGAAATAAAAAAAATAATAGTAAAAAGCAATACTTCAAAAAAACAGTTTAAAAAAAATGTTTCTATGGCAAAAAAATACATAGAATTAGGTGACATTTTTCAAGTAGTTTTGAGCCAACGATTTGAAGCCAAGCTTCAAAAAAAACCTTTAGAAATATATAAAATAATTAGAAAAACTAACCCCTCTCCTTTTTTATACTTTATTAACTATGATGATTTTCAAATTGTTGGTAGTAGTCCTGAAATCTTAGTTCGTGTCAAAGACAATAAGATTACTATCAGACCTATAGCAGGAACAAGACCTAGGGGAAGAAATAAACAAAAAGACAATTCTTTACAAAAAGAGCTTTTGGCTGACCCTAAAGAAATTTCTGAACATTTAATGCTACTAGATCTTGGCAGAAATGATGTTGGTAAATTCTCAGAAACGGGCACGGTTAAGGTTGATAGTCAGTTCAAAATTGAAAAGTACTCTCATGTAATGCATATTGTCTCAAATGTTACTGGAACTCTTAAGAAAAACTCCTCTTTAATTGATGTTTTAATGTCTGGCTTTCCAGCTGGAACTGTTTCTGGAGCTCCAAAAATTAGAGCTATGGAAATAATAGATAGCCTTGAAAAAACTAAGCGTAAACTTTACGCTGGTGGCATTGGCTACTTTTCTCCAAAAAATAACATGGATACCTGTATAGCTTTAAGAACTGCTATTGTGAAAAATAACAAAGTTTATATTCAGGCTGGCGCTGGAATAGTAGCGGATAGTAACCCCGAAAAAGAATATCAAGAAACATTAAATAAAGCTAAAGCGTTAATTGAGGCATCTAAATAATGATTAAAATTTTCCTCATAGATAACTATGACAGTTTTACATACAATGTATTTCATTATTTTTCTGAACTAGGTTGCAATGTGACAGTTGCTAGGAATGATAAATTTAAAGTTAGCCAATTAAAAAAATTTGATAAGATTGTAATCTCTCCTGGTCCAGGAAATCCTGATCGTGCAGGTCTTTGCTTAGAAGTTGTTGATCAATATTTTAAAAAAAAACCAATTTTTGGTATTTGTCTAGGTCACCAAATAATAGCACAAGCTTTTGGTGGAAAAATTATTAAAGCAAAAAAAATAATGCATGGAAAAACAAGTAGTATAAAAACATTTTCATCAAAAATTTTTACTAATATACCAAAGCTCATTACAGCAACTAGATATCATAGCCTGGTAGCTGATCCAAAAAAAATACCAGCTTCACTAAAAGTTACAGCCATGAGTGATGACAATGTGATAATGGGTTTGTCGCATATAAAATTTGATGTACATGGGATACAATTTCATCCCGAAAGTATTAAAACTACATTTGGAAAAAAAATTATTAAAAATTTTTTAAAAAACTAATTATTTATATGAATTACGAGGAATTAATAAAAAAACTAGCTGGTAAGAAAAATTTAACTATAGGAGAAACGCAATTTTTATTTCGCAAGATAATGAACTCTGAATATAATGATGAACAGATTGGCACTATTCTATTAGGCTTGGCTGATAAAGGTGAGGTCTCTGACGAAATAACTGGTGGAGCCTCCATATTAAGAGAAAAATCTTTAAAAGTAAATTTGGAAGAAGATGTTCTAGACATGTGTGGTACAGGTGGGGACGGAAAACACACCTTAAATATCTCGACTGCCGCATCTATTGTGCTTGCCAGTATGAATATAAATGTAGCAAAGCATGGTAACAAAGCCTTAACCTCGAAATCTGGGTCAGCTGATGTTTTGGAAAAACTCAACATCGATATATTAAAAAATCCAGAACAGGTTAAAAAAAATATTCAAGAACATCAGTTTGGATTTATGTTTGCACCGCTCTACCATTCAGCAATGAAAAATGTTGCAGTTGTAAGAAAAAAATTAGGTAAAAGAACAATTTTTAATCTACTTGGGCCACTCTGTAACCCTGCTAATGCAAAATTTCAGTGCATTGGTATCTATGCTAAAGAACTATTGAACGCTTATTCTGAGAGTATTTTAAAATTAGGTGCAAAAAAAGCTTGGGTTTTTCATAGCCATGATGGTCTTGATGAAATCTCTATTTTCGCAAAAACAGAAGTAATTGAAATTAACAAGAAAGACTTAAGAAAATTTACAATAGAACCAAGAGATTTTTTAGAAAAAAATTATGAATTTAAAGATATAGTTGGTGGTGATGCAGAATACAATGCAAGTAAAATTATTGAGCTGTTTGAAGGAAAAGAAAGCGCATTTTTAGAGATTGTTTCCTTAAATAGTGCAGCTGGATTAGTGGTTATGAATCAAGAAACTGATCTTTTGTCTGCTTATAAAAAAGTCAAAAGTCATATTCTTAATGGTTCAGTGATGAAGAAATACAAAGAATTAAAAATATGAATATATTAGATAAAATTATAGTTAAAAAAAGATTAGAGATAATTGAAGATAAAAAAAAACTTCCTCTAAGTGAAGTAAAAAATTCTATCAATAAAAATGATTTTAATTTTAAAAAACAACTAAATAAATTTAAAGAACAGAAGAAAATTGCAATTATAGCAGAGGTGAAAAAAGCTAGTCCCTCTAAGGGAGTATTTGTTAATGACTTTGATTACCTCAGTATTGCGAATCAATATCTTGAATCAGGTGCCGCATGCCTATCAGTTCTAACTGAAAAAAATTATTTCCTTGGCAGTAAAAAATATCTTCAGCATATAAAAAAAAAAATTAACCTACCTATTCTTTGTAAAGATTTTTTTATTGACCCTTATCAAGTTTACGAGGCTTCCATGATTGGAGCAGATTGTATTTTAATTATTCTAAAATCATCTAGTGATGAACTGGTTTTAAATCTCTACGATGCTGCTATGGAATGTGGTTTGGATTGTATTATTGAAGTTCACGATAAGGATGAAATGGAACGTGCAATCAAATTTGAAAATGCAATCATAGGAATTAACAACAGGAATTTAAAAAGTTTTAAAACAGATCTCAAGACAACAATAAATATTTGCAATACTTTCAACCTGGGTGAAAAAACATTAATTTGCGAAAGTGGCATTAATAACAAAGAGGATATCAATTATATTTTTGAAAAAACCAAAATTTCAAATTTTCTTGTCGGTGAATCGCTCATTAGATCACCGTCAATTTATGATAAAATGAAAGAATTAATAACCTAGAATTGTTGTATACCAACGATAATAATCTATTGTAAAAAATTAAGAACACTTGTAGAACATATTTGTACAGGTTTTGTTCTATGCTTACTAAAAAACAAAAAAATTTATTAGTTTATATCAACGAGAAGTTGAAAAGTGATGGTGTCTCACCCTCTTACGATGAAATGAGAAAGTCTCTATCATTGAAGTCAAAATCTGGGATTCACAGACTTATTTCTGCTTTAGAAGAGCGTGGCTTTATTAAAAGATTAGCTCATAAAGCAAGAGCGTTAGAAGTAGTAAAACTTCCTGAAAATGCTAGCGTAAAAGACCTTTTTAACAATTTTACACCAAGTTTGATTAAGGGTGGACTTGATGATGTTAAAAAAACAAAAGAAAATTTTATTCCTTTAATTGGAAAAATTGCAGCGGGCTTACCTATTGAGGCAATTGAGGAGCACCATGAGGATATACCGTGCCCTCCTGGAACGAAAAACCCAGATGATTTTTATGCACTGAAAGTAGAAGGAGATTCTATGATCGACGCCGGGATTCATGATGGAGATACTGTAATAATTAAAAAGACAAGCACTGCAGAAAATGGAAAAATTGTAGTGGCTTTAATCGATAATCACGAAGCTACTCTAAAGAGGTATCGAAAGAAGTCTAATGCAATCGCTCTTGAAAGTGCCAATCCAGCGTATGAAACTAGAATATTCGGCCCTGAAAGAATAAAAATTCAAGGCGTTTTAAGCTCTCTTTATAGAAACTTTTAATTAGTTAGTGTAAACAACACTACTGATGAATAATAAAATTGTGGTTCGATTCGCACCCTCTCCTACTGGTCCTTTGCACATAGGTGGCGCACGTACCGCTCTATTCAATTGGCTTTTTGCAAAAAACCATAGAGGGAAATGTCTATTAAGAATTGAGGACACTGATAAAGAAAGGTCAAAAAAAGAATATGAAAAACAGATTTTGGACACTTTGGATTGGCTAGGTATCAATCCAGATGAAAAACCATTTAGTCAAAGTTTAAACTTAAAAAAGCATGTAGAGATTGCCGAGACGTTACTTAAAAATAGCAGTGCTTATAAATGCTATTGTACCACAGAAGAATTAGAGCAAGAAAAAAAAAGTTTTAGAGAAAAAAATTTACCATATATTTATAGTAGAAAATGCCGAAACAAAGGAGAGGCAAAAGGACCTTTCATAATAAGATTCAAATCAAATCAAATTGGAACAGAAGAATTAGATGATTTAGTTCAAGGGAAAATTACTATTTCCAATTCTACTATTGAAGACTTTGTTATTGTAAGAACTGACGGAACACCAACTTATCAACTTTCTGTATCTGTAGATGATTTTTTAATGAATGTAACACACGTGATTAGAGGTGATGATCATAAAATAAATACGTTTAAGCAAACTCAAATATTTAAGGCTATGAAGTGGTCCGTTCCTAGATATGCACATATCCCTTTAATTCATTCAAAAGAAGGGAAAAAGCTATCCAAGAGAGACGGTGCTGCAACTGTTGAAGATTATGAAAAAATAGGCATCTTGCCAGAGAGTCTAAGAAACTATCTTTTAAGACTTGGATGGTCCTACAAAGACAAGGAAATTTTTACTTTAGAAGAAAGTATCAATCTATTTAATTTAGATGGAGTGGGAAAATCACCCTCCAAATTAGATATGGACAGAATTTTATCAATCAACGAAACTTATATGAAGAACTCTGATAGAAAAAAAATATTTGAAAATTTCTGTGATTATACTAAAAAATTTAAAGATCCTATCGATAAAGAGTTTCTTAAAAAAATTGAAGATAATTTCTTAGTCTTCTTAAATAAAGCAAAGACTTTAGAAAATATTTATGAAAATGCTAAATTTATTTTTAGTTACAAAAAAATTGAATTCAGCGACCTAATCTCAGAAAATGAAAAAAAAATAATTCAGCTTTTTTTACAAAAAATAGATAAAGTTTCCGACAGTAATGTTGAAAAAATAAAAGCTATTATTGATGAAGTTATTGTAGAAGAAAAAATTAAATTTAAAGATTTTGGACAGCCTATAAGAATTGTTTTGACGGGAACTAAATTTGCCCCGTCCATTACAGATATTATTCAATCCCTTGGGATTGGTGAGGTAAAAAGAAGAATATCCTTGTATCTTTGAAATAGACATTTTTAAGTAAAACTGATAATTAATTCTCTCTTATGAGTAAGAAAGCGAGTGTATCTATTGGCGGTAAAAGTTATGATTTTCCTATTCTTGAAGGAACAGTTGGCCCAGACACCATAGACATCACAAAGTTATATGCGTTAACCAACAATTTTACCCTCGATCCAGGATTTACATCAACAGCAAGCTGTGAATCCTCCATTACCTACATAGATGGAGATAAGGGCGAATGCTACTATCGAGGTTACCCAATGGCTGAACTGGCGGAAAAAAGTACTTTTTTAGAAGTTGTGCACTTACTATGGAATGGTTCATTGCCAACAAAAGATGAGTGGTTTGAATATTCAGAGGCAATCAAAAACCACACAATGATACATGAGCAAATGAAAAGTTTTTTTAGTGGATTTAGAAGAGGCTCCCACCCAATGGCCATATTAACATCGGTTGTAGCCGCAATGTCAGCTTTTTACCCAGATTCCATAGATGTAAATGATTTGGAGCAAAGAAAGATTTCAGCAAGAAGGATGATTGCAAAAGTTCCAACACTAGCAGCTATGGCATATAAATATTCAATTGGTCAGCCATTTATATATCCAGATAATTCTTTAGATTATTCTGAAAATTTTCTTCAAATGACCTTTGGTGTTCCTGCAGAAAAATATAAAGTTAACAAAGTTTTATCCAAAGCGTTAGATAAAATATTTATTCTTCATGCAGATCATGAACAGAATGCATCCACATCTACAGTAAGACTAGCAGCATCTTCCGGTGTTAATCCATTTGCATCTATATCTTCTGGATTTACCTCTCTATGGGGTCCTTTGCATGGTGGTGCTAATGAGGCAGCATTAAACATGCTAAGAGAAATTGCTGATGTTAAAAATATTCCAAAATTTATAGAGAAAGCTAAAGATAAAAATGATCCATTTAAGCTAATGGGCTTTGGTCACAGAGTATATAAGAATTATGACCCAAGAGCTAAAGTCATGCAAAAAACTTGTCACGAAGTATTAGCAGAAATAGGAAAAAAAGATGACAAGATTTTACAAGTTGCTCTTGAGCTTGAAAAAATTGCATTAAAAGATGATTACTTTATTGATAAAAAGCTATATCCAAATATCGATTTTTATTCAGGTATAACGCTAAACGCCATGGGATTTCCTTCTACAATGTTTACCCCCTTATTTGCAGTGGCTAGAACAGCTGGATGGATAGCTCATTGGAAAGAAATGTATCTAGATCCAAAAAACAGAATAGGTCGACCAAGACAACTATATATTGGTGAAAAACCTAGAAAGTTTTTAGAGTTAAAAAACCGCAGTCAAAGATAACTTTTTACTGTTTGAGCGATTAGTTTACTAGAGTTATTTTTAGTAATCTTTTTTATTATTTTTTGATAATTAGAGACATTAAGAGTTCTTACTTTTTTATTTTCAATAAAAAAAGACACTTTTTTAAAAATACTTGAAACATTGCAATCAGATTGGATCAATTCTGGTATTAATTCTTTATTTGCGATTATATTAACAATATTTGCAAATTTAACTTTCACAAATGGCTTAATCAAAAAATAATTAAGCCAGGATGTTTTAAAAATAGTAATTAATGGAGATTTGTTTTTACAAATATCTAAAGAAATAGTTCCAGATTTAGCTACAGATAAAATAGATTTTTTTATATAAAAATTTTTTTTATCTTCTGTAGATGAGATGAGAAATGAAATTTTTGAGGGTAAAAAGTTTTTTACAGTTTTGGCATGCTCAAAAGAGACTGGAAAGTGAAATAAAAAAATATCAGGATATTTAAAATTAATTTCTTTAATAAGCTCTACAAATATAGGCATAAAAGTCTTAATTTCAGAACTTCTACTACCAGGACAAAGGGTAATAATTGTTTTTTGTAAATTGATCGGGAATTTTTTATAAATAATTTTTTTTTCGAAAAAAGGATGGCCCACGTATGTGTTTTTCATCTTCCATTTAGTAAATAAGGGTGCCTCAAATGGAAAGAGTAATAACAAATGATCTAAAAACACACGAAAAACTAATACCCTTTTCTCTCTCCAAACCCAAATCGTTGGAGCTACCAAATGAACTATTTTAATTTTAGGTAATTTTTTTTTAATCACATTATGAACGCGAAAACTAAAATCTGGAGAATCGATAGAAAAAATAACATCAGGCTTAAATTTTAAAAGATAGCTAATTGTTAAGCTTATTTTTTTTTTTAGAAAAAAAATCTTTTTTAAAACATCCACGAACCCCATTACGGATATTTCTTTTGAATTAAAAAGTAATTTAATACCTCTTTTTTTAAGGTGATCAGATCCAATAGCTGTAATATAAAAATTTTTATTATTAAAGTAAGGAATTATATTGGATGCTAACTTATCACCTGAAGATTCACCCGTTAGAATAAATATTTTTTTTTTCAATTTATAACCGTTATAAAAAAATTATGTTTTTTAATTAAATTTAAGGATTTTTGCTGATCTAAAAATATGTTTTGATTTTTTTTTAAAGCGATACCACGCAAACCAATTTTAATACAGTTACGTATAGTGTTGTAGCCGATAGTAGGCAGATCTACTCTCAGATCCTGTATTTTTTTGGGTACTTTAATTAAAACACCGGAAGGTATTTTTTTATTAATTTTTTTCATAATGTTAAAGGATTTAAGAATCATTTCATCTGTACCTTCAGCAGCTTCAATGCCTACGACCAAACCCTTGTTAACTATAATAGATTGTCCCACATCATATTTTTTATTAACATAATTCAAAATTGCTTTTCCTTTTTCTAAATCTCTCAAATCTTGTTTTGACAACTTAAATTTATTCACAAAATTTTCAGCTAAAAGCTCAGGTAAATATCTAGTACACGAAACAACTTTCATATTTATTTGATTTAAATAATTAATTACAAAATCAAGGGCATGAGAATCTCCTTTTTTTAAGGATAGTATAATTTTTGGTAATATTTTCAATGTACCAAAATCTATTTTTATATCCTCTATTCTTGGGCGTGTTACTTTTCCTGCCAAAATAATTTCCTTGCAGTTATTTTTTTTTAACGTTTCTACAATTTTAGAAAATTGAGATATATTAAAATTGTAAAAAAAGTTTTTAGATATTTTTTTTTTAGAAAGATTTATCGCTATAAATTTTGTTTTTTTTTGTTCTAATTTTTTAATTAAAACTTTTGGTAAGTTACCGTCTCCAATTAGAAGTCCAATCATTAGACTAAAGGGACACAAATCTGTTTATTCTTATTTTTAGACAGAAAATCGATCAATTCAATTACCAAAGGATTTTTTGATGCTTTGATAGAATCTAATTTTCTCCTGTCCTCAAAAAAAATTTTTATAGTATCTCTATATTCAGAAATAATTTTAATGTCATGACCTTTTCTTTTTAATCCTACTAAGTTAAGGTTTTCAAAATAGCATCTATTGCCCATTGCTAAAGTGTAAGGCAAAACTGACTTATCCACTCCAGTCATTCCACCGATCATTGCACCTTTTCCCAATGAGCAGAACTGTTGTACTGCAGAATTTCCACCGATAATTACCTCATCGTCAATAAGGCAATGACCAGCAACCGCAACACTATTTGCTAGAATTACTGAATTTCCGATATTACAATCATGTGCTATGTGAGATCCAATCATAAGAAGACAGCTATTTCCAATCCTGGTTATTCCCTTGTCCTGAACTGTTCCGGTGTTTATTGTTACATGCTCCCTAATTGTATTGTTGTTTCCAATTATTAGCTTTGTTATCTCACCTTTGTATTTTAAATCCTGTGGGTTTGTTCCAATAGAAGTAAATGGATAAATAATGTTACCTGAACCAATAGAAGTAACTCCCTGTATATTTACATGGCTCATTACCTCACAATTTTCTCCAATACTCACTTCTTCACCAATTTGACAAAAATTACCAATTGTTGAATTTTTTCCTATTTTAGCATTTGGATGAATGATCGAATTAGTATTAGTCATCTTGTCTATCTGCAATTGTAGCCATCCATTGGGAATCGGCCATTACCTTGCCATCTACAGTAGCTTTTCCAGAATACTTCCATATTTTGCCTTTTATCTTCTCAACTTTTACATTTAACAACAATTCGCAAGGTGGCATTATAGGAGCTCTAAATCTTGCTTTATCAATCGTCATTAAGAAAACTAGTTTATTCTCAAATTCTTTAGGGTCGATGCAGTGGGCTGACAATGCTGCTGCTGTTTGTCCAAAAGCTTCCACTATCAGAACCCCTGGGAACACAGGCTGTCCAGGAAAATGACCATCAAAAAAGAACTTATTAGAAGCGACATTAATATGACCTGTTGCAGAAACCATAGGAATAATATCTGAAATTTTTTCAATCAAAAGCATTGGTTCTCTATGTGGGAGGAGTTTTTTTATATCATTTAAATCTAATGTTTTATTCATGAATTCATTTATTTTTTTTTAAGAATTTTTTTAGTGATGTAGCTGGGTAACCCATTACTGTTTGATTGTCTTCTATATTTTTAACAACTCCACTTTTTCCACCAATATTTACATTATTACCGATCTTAAGATGACCAGAAATACCTGCCTGTCCACCTATAACTACATTATTACCAAGTGTTGTACTTCCTGCAATACCTACTTGGCCAGCAACTATACAGTCCTTGCCAATAGTTACGTTGTGTGCGATGTGAACTAAATTGTCTAAAAAAGTTCTGTCATTAATCGTAGTATTTTTAATTGATCCACGATCAATCACGCAGTTAGCACCAATTTCGCAATCTTTTCCGACAATAACATTTCCTAAATGAGGAACTCTTAAACACATGCCATCTATAAACTTAAATCCAAAACCTTTTTTTCCTAAAATGGAACCGTCACCAATATGGACATTACTAGCAATTTCAGAATTTTCCATAATAACATTTGATCCTATTATGACATCATTAGCTATGGTACAGTTTCTTTTTATTGTAACATTATTTCCTATAAATACGTTTTTTCCAATTTTTACGTCTTTTTCTAAATAAAGATTAATCCCGAACTTTAACGTTTTAAATTTTTTTTTAATTTCTTTTAAGTTAAATTTTTTATTAGATATTTTTGAGTAGTAATTATCTGGATAAAAAAAGTTTGCAGCCTTAATAAATTCGATTTCAGGGTTTTTGCAAATAATTGGAATAATATTTTTTGGAATTAAACTAAGATACTTTTCTTTGGTAAAAATAGCAGATGCATGTGTTTTTTTTAATTGGTCTTGATAGTTAATATTAGAAAAAAAAGATATTGTATTTTTTTTAGCTAAAACAAGATCTGCTATGTCTAAAATATTTACATTAAGCTTTTTATCTACAGCTAAACTCAAATCGATTGCCTTAAGCAATTGATTTAACGAAAATATTTTTTTTTTCATAATTTAAATTAAAAAACACCGCCTAATTTAAAATTGAATTTTTCCAATTCATCTGAAGAATTTTTTTGAATAGGTTCGGCATAAGATACGGCTATAGGTCCAATGGGAGAAAACCATGAAAAACCTAATCCAATGGAAGATCTCATTTGATTAGATTCATGGGTAACCTCAAAATCAGTTCCCCACACATTTCCCACATCTAAAAAAATAGTTGATGAGGCGCTCCAAGTTTCTGGTAAAAAATTAGGAACTGTACTTGAAAAAGTTGTGGTATATGAATAATTTCCACCTACAAAATCATTACCAACCTTAGGCCCATATGATTTAAATTTAAAACCTCGTAATTCGTTGTCAGATAAAAACAAACGGTCACTGAGCTTGATGTCTTTGCTACTTTCAAAGGAATTTATTGATTTAACCTTATAACGAATTGTACCAATAAAAGATTCATTAAATTTATTATAAAACGATCCAAAAATACTATTTTGTAAATATGGAATGTCAGATCCTAAGTGTGAAATATCTTGACTAAATCCAAGAATATAACCATCTTCTGATTTAAATTTTTTATCTCTTTTGTCTTCAGTAAGCGTATAGAAAAATTTATTTGTAATAAATTGACCATCTCTCGATTTAATCAGACTAGAAGAATCGCTAGCTGCAGAAACATCGTCGATATCTAGTGAAACTCCATATTGCAAGTTGATATCCTCAAACAGCTCAAATCCAGTAGATATACTAGATCCGATAATTTTATTTTCATACCCAGATGTATCATTTTCAAATTTTGAAACATAAATACCTGTTTTTAACAAGTTTCCAGAATTGGAAAAGTCTGGGTCTGAAAGAAAGATATTAGCAGATATACTTTCTGTTCCAAAGGTACCAAGCACACTAAAGCCCAATCCCTTACCCAGCAAGTTATTTTCTTTAAAATTAAAAGAAAGGTTAGAGCCATTTGTTCCTACTCCAATACCAGCTCCAATTTCACCAGTCGGAGATTCTGTTATTTTTATTTCGACATCCACATTATCGCTATTGGTAATTTCATTTTTTTTTATTTTTACATCTTTAAAGAAACCCGTTGTTTTAAGTTTATCAATAGAGTTGGAAACTTTTAAATTAGTAAAAAGGTCACCTTCCGAAAAATCAATATTATTACGTAGTACTTTTTCCTCAGTAAGATCATTTCCTTTTATAAAAATATTTCTAACAAAAGTTTTTTTTGAAATTTCATTAATATTAAAAGTAATAGCTAAATTATTAGTGTCTAATTGTTGAACACCGTAAGACACCGTTGCATTAAGATTATTTTTGTCAAGATATCTCGAAATTTTATTTTGAATATTTTTCAATAATTCTAAATTGTAGACTTCATTTTGCAACGGGTCCGTTATTTTTTTAATAGATGAAACATTTGATTTAAGCAAAATATTAGAACTGTCACTTACAATAATATTTTTGATTAAAAATTCATCGCCTGCATTGATTGTAAAAATAATGTCAGCAGCAGAATCATCGTCAATTTTGATTGATCCGCTAGGTATTTGAATATTGTAATAACCTCTGTTTAAATAATATTTTTTTAGTAGGGATATATCATAATCAACTCTTTCAGAGGATGGTGTGTTTGAAGATGAAAAAAAACTAAATAAGCTTTTTGGTTTTGAAGTAACTACTGAAAGTAATTTAGAATTTTTAATTTTCTTATTACCTATGAAAAATATACGATTAATAGAAAATTTCTTATTAGGAGTTATGTAAAAAAAAACATTTATTTTATCTGAATCTGGTTTTACAATTTTATATTCGACAGAGCTCTTAAAATATCCTTGTGAACTTAAAAGATTTGATATTTTTTTTACATCAGAATTTAATACGACCTCCGAAAATAAATTATTTTCTTTTAAATCAAGCTTATCCTTAATCTTATTTAATAGCTGATCGGACTCAATGCCCTCAATGAAAATATAATCAATAATTGGATTTTCATTTAATTGAATAAAAATTTTTTTATTTTTAAAAGAAATATTTACCGACGTAAAAAAATTACTTTGAAAAAGTTTTTTTTGATAAACGTTCAAATTGTCAGAATTTGCAAAATCATTTTTTAAATTAAGTAGTTCAATAATAGTATTTGAAGAAATTTTTTTATTACCCTGAACTTCAATATTTGAAATTTTTACACTTTCAGCAAATGAATTTACTAAAAATAAGGTAAAAAAAATAAATAGGAAATGAATAATTTTTGAAAATCTCATAATTGTTCAGCAATAGAATTGCCGCGATTAATAACTTTATTAATATCTTTTACATTATTAACTTTTGTTTTTTTACAGTACAGCATAACAGTTTGTTGGTTAAATATTTTTATCAAATTTTTAGAAATTTCATAGAAAAATATTTTTTTATTTAAAAATTTTTCAACTAAATTGTCATTTATAACATTAAATAGTATCCAGGCTGCATGACCCATTTTAAGAATTTTGTAGCCCGTCTCTAAAATTTTAAATTGTGATAATTTAATCTCATCAAAATTCAACTGGATATTTTTTTTGGATTTGAAAAAATTATCAGATTGATTGTAAAATTTATTTTCGAATATAGAATTTCTTATAGGTATAGTCATGGTGGTGTCATGCATAATCATATGAACAAGGCCATTTTTAAAAACTACAGAAGAATGAACAAGGGATTCCTTATGAATTTTAATTTTAAGTTTATCAACAGGGATATTAAAAAGAAGATGTGCTTCTATTAACTCAAAAATTTTATTACACATTGTGGCAGAGTCGACAGAGATTTTACCACCCATGTTCCAGCGAGGATGATTTGTAACTTGCCTAATGTTCGCATGTGAATAAGATTTTTTTTTTTTATTTAAAAATGGCCCGCCTGAAGCTGTTAAAAAAACAGAATCAATTTCATTTAAATTTTTATCTTTGATTATTTGTTGAATACAAAAATGCTCCGAATCGATAGATGTAATTATACAATTGTTGGCTTTGGCTTTTTTTAATAAAATTGAAGCACCGCATACTAAGCTTTCCTTATTTGCAATTAAAATTTCTTTAGAGTTTTTGATAAAAAAAAAAGCAAATTTAAGTCCAGCTATTCCTGGTACGCCTAGGATTACTTTATCTAATTTTGATTTAAATTTTTTTTGAAAATATAAAAAATCATTGAAAAAAATAATTTTTTTTTTAAATTTTTTGTGTTTAATAGAATTGTAAACATCCTTATTATTGACAAATACATACTTAGGTTGGTGTATTTTTATTTGATTAACAGCTACTTTTAAATTTTTATCACAAACTAATAACTCAACATTAAATTTATTTTTGTACTCTTTAAATATTTTTAATGATGTCTTTCCAACACTTCCGGTGGAACCTACAACCCCAATATTTAGTTTCTTAATAGCCATAAATTTTTATTAAATATGCAAATATCATAGCAAAAATCATTCCATCAATTCTATCTAAAAGACCACCATGCCCAGGAATCAAATTAGAATAATCTTTTATATTATGCTTTCTTTTTATAAGAGAAAAAAAAAGATCTCCCAGAATAGCTACTACTGATAAGAAAAATTGAGATAAAAAAATAGCAATTGTATACTCAAAGTCTTGCCAAAAAGTTGATGGGATTATAAATGCAAATTGTGAAAAAATTAATGAACCAATTAATCCTGAAAAGGTTTTTTTAGGGCTCCATTTGCTAAAAGACGGTCCTTTGAAAATTTTACCAAATACATAACCTCCTATATCACTCAACCAAACAATCACTACAATCCACAAGAAATAATAAAAACTACTGATAGAATTCCCCCTTACGCCCAATGCAGATAATAAAAATATAATTATTAAAAAAAATAAAAAAATATAAAAAAATTTTTTTTTTGCAAAAATAAATTTCAATTCATATAAGGAAATAGCAAGAATCATCAAAAGAAAAAAATGAAAAAAAATATTATTTATATAAACAACCCATAAAAAAAATGGAGCCAAAATTAAACTACTCATTATCCTAAAGGCAAAATTAAACATTAATGCCACCAAAATTTCTTTTAACTTTCTTATATTCTTGAATAACTTTTTTAAAATCATTTTTTTTAAAGTCTGGCCACAACTTTTTAAGAAAAAAAATCTCCGTGTAAGACATTTGCCAAAGCATAAAATCACTAAGTCTTTTTTGACCTCCAGTTCTAATAAGCAATTCTGGGTCAGGAATATCTTTTGTATAAAGGTTTTCTTTAATAGTATTTAGTGTGATCTTATTTTTTCCCTTGATTGTTTTTTTTAAAGATTCAATTATTTCAATTTTAGAACTATAATTAAATGCAAGATTGACTGTAATATCGTAACTAACAGAGGATAATTTTTCTACTTTTTTAATTTTATTAACCAGTTTTTTGCTTAGTTTTTTTCTCTCACCGATAGATTTTATTTTTATTTTTTTTTTGATTAATTCATTAATGTTTTTATCTAAAAAACTCTCCAATAAATTAAATAAAAAAGTAACTTCTTTTTTAGATCTTTTCCAATTATCTAAGGAAAAAACAAATAATGTTAAAAACTTAATTTTATTTTCTTTTGCAAAATCAATTAAAGATGAGATATTTTTTAAACCCTCTTGGTGACCAAAATTTCTTGGCTTATTTCTTTTTAATGCCCACCTTCCATTACCATCCATAATGATAGCAACGTGGTTAATTTGCTTCATACTTTGATAATTTCTTGTTCTTTTTCTGATATTCTTTTGTCAACTTCACTAATAAATTTATCTGTAATTTGCTGAAGTTCATTAGAAAGCTTGCTGTTATCATCTTCGGAAGTTTCTTTATTTTTTAAAAGATTTTTTAAAAGGTCCATACCCTCTCTTCTAATATTTCTTATAGATATTTTTATTTTCTCAGACTGATTTTTTACGATTTTTATAAGATCTAATCTTCTTTCCTCTGAAAGCTTTGGAACCGGGACTCTTACTATTTGACCATCGACTGTAGGATTGATGTTTAAGTCTGATTCTCTAAGAGCTTTATCTACAAATTTTACATTGGCAGCATCCCAAACTTGAACTGTCAATAATTGAGATTCTGGAGTAGAAATTGTTGCAAGTTGATTGATTGGCATTTTTTGTCCATAGACTTCAACTTTAATTAAATCTAGCATGGACACATGCGCTCTACCTGTTCTTATAGTTGATAAGTCCTGTGTCAGAATCTGAATAGTATTTTCCATTTTGGTTTCAAAAGGAATGAGACTAGAGTTTGTACTCATGGTGAAAACTTAGCTGGTTAAATCTCTAACTTCATCAGCAAAGTCAGATTTTTTAATCTCAATACCTTCTCCAACTTTGTATCTAACAAAATTTTCTATCGAAAATGAGGATTTGCTATCTTTTGTAAAATCATCAATTGCCTGTTGCACTGTTAGATCAGGGTTGATAACCCATTTCTGTCCCAATAGGGTATTATCTTTAATAATTTTAGAAACCTTTCCTAAGATTATTTTTTCAATCATCTCTGGATTTTTTCCCTCTTCTAGCAATTGATCTTTCATAATTCTTTTTTCATTCTCTAAAAATTTCTGACTAATTCCCTTTTCATCTAATGACTGCGGTGACATGGAAGCTATATGCATACACAATTGATTTGCAAAATCTTTGCTTAAATCCTGATTGTCAGATGCGTAAGATAAAAGCACTGCCAACTTGCCAGAATTATCATTTTGCTTATTGTGAATGTAAGTAGATATACCAGACTCATATTTAATATTTTCAAACCTTCTTATTTTGATATTTTCTCCAATCTTTGCGATTAGATTCACCAATGTTTCAGAAACAGTCAAATCTTTATCAGTTTTTTTATCTTTTAGAGATTCTAGACTATTTGACTCTAAACAAAGATATGAAATCTGCTCACAAAAAGAATTAAATTCTGGGTTTTTTGCAACAAAATCTGTTTCCGAGTTTATTTCAACAATGGATGCTTTGTCTGGAGATTTAACAATAGTAATTAAACCCTCTGCAGCACTTCTGTCAGATTTCTTTGCAGCTTTTGCAATTCCTTTTTTTCTTAAATGTTCAATTGCCAAGTTGATATTTTCGCTATTCTCAGAAAGAGCGTTTTTGCAATCAACCATTCCTGCGCCTGTAAGGTCACGCAATTCTTTTACTTTGTCAAAAATGCTCATGAAAAAATTAATTAATTAACTTTTTATCAATTTCTAAAGATACTTCAGGTTTTGATTCTTGTTTAATTTCCGATACTTTTTCGGAAATATTTGATTCTTGGTCTTTATCTCCGCTCATTTTAGATTGTGCATCTTGAATTGTTTTTAATGCAAGGTCACAATACAAATCTATAGATCGTCTAGCGTCATCATTACCTGGTATAGGAAAATCAATAAACTCTGGATTTGAATTGCTATCTACAACAGCAACTATTGGAATATTTAATCTTTTAGCTTCCAATACTGCTAAAGATTCTATGTTCGTATCTATTATAAAAATCATATCTGGAAGCTTTTTCATATTGGCAATACCCCCCAAAGATCGGTCCAATTTTTCTTTTTCCATACTCATTTTAATAAGTTCTTTTTTAGTAAATCCCGTATCCTCCAGCTTTAAATCCTCTTCAATTCTTTTTAATCTTTTGATTGATTTGTTGATTGTATTCCAGTTGGTTAACATTCCACCAAGCCATCTATGGTTTACATAAAAATTGTTTGTTTCTTTTGCTACATTAGCAACTAATTCTGAAGCTTGCTTTTTAGTAGAAACAAAAAGAATTTTTCCATTACTTGATGCGCATCTATGAAGCTCTAAAAGAGCTTTATTTAAAAATTCTAAAGTTTGAGAAAGATCGATAATATGTACTGAGTTTTTTTCTCCAAAAATAAAAGGTTTCATTTTCGGGTTCCATCTAAAAGTCTTATGACCTAGATGTACTCCAGCTTCTAAAAGGTCTTTAATTGTTACACTTGGTAAGTTCATATAATATTTCCGGTTAATCCACCGAAGAAACTACCTTTTCAGGACCGGGGGCTTGCGCCATTTTCTTCGTGCGAAATTTTAAGATCTTATAAAAGAATGAAAATTTAAATCAAGGTTATTAATTATTAATTTTTGTTAAAAAACCTTCATTTTCAATGGTTTTGATCGATTCTAAAGTAACAGTTCTTTTGTTTTTGAGGTTAAAAATCAGTTTTTTACCATTATCAACACAAGATAGGGATACTGCTGTTTTTCCATCCTTAGATAGCTGATTTTTTAGGTTTCCGATTTCATTTGGCATCCTGATTGAGACATCAAGATTATTTATTTTTTTTTCTGAAATATCATTAATTAAAAAAATTTTGGTAACATTTGTTCTCTCAATTCCACTTTTGAGCATTTCTCTTTTAACATTTATTAAAAAAGATTTTCCTGCAGACAGCTTCTCTCTATTGGTAACCAAAACTTCTGAAAAAATAAAAAATTCAAACATTCTACTTAAATCGCTAAACTTAACTATTGCAAAAGGCATGCCCTTTGCCGTTTTTTTTTCCTGTATACCCATAACTGTACCTGACAGCATGCATTCATTAATATTTTTATTATCTGAAAAATTTTGAAATTGAACAACGTTGTAGTTTTCTAAAATATGTTTATAATTTTTTAATGGATGCTCGCTTACAAAAAAGCCAATAGACTCAAACTCTCTTTTAATTTTTTCAGGTTCATCCCATACTGGATATTCAATAAAGTTAATTTTAAAATTATCATTTGTCTGAGATTCAAATAAATTAATCTGGTCTACCTGAAGATTTTCGTCATAACTTTTTGATTGCTTAATAATTTCTGGAACATTCTCAAAAAGTTTACTACGATTTTTATCAATACAGTCGAATGCACCTGCCTTAATAAGGCCTTCGAGTTGCAGTTTGTTTATGTCTTTGCTACTTACTCTTTTGAGAAAATCCTCCATAGATGAAAACTTTCCATTCTCTTCTCTCTCTTTTATAACATTAGATATTGCCTCAAATCCTACCGCTTTAATTCCCGATAGTGCATAAAAAATTGTATTACCTTTTGGAACAAAATCTGCAAAACAATGATTGATACATGGATTGTGTATTTTTATTAAAAGTCTTTTTAATTCTTCATAAAACTGATTTAATTTATCAGTATTTGACATCTCCATACTCATGGATGCCGAAAAAAAACTTAAAGGATAGTGTGTTTTTAAGTAAGCAGTTTGATAAGCTATTAAAGCATAGGCTGCTGCATGACTTTTGTTAAATCCGTACTGTGCAAATTTTTCTACTAACTGGAATATATAAACAGCCTGCTCTTTTGGAATGTCATTTTTAATAGCACCCTCAATAAAATCTTTTTTTTGCCTATCCATTTCAGCTGATTTTTTCTTACCCATTGCTTTTCTTAAAATATCTGCTTTTCCAGCTGAAAAACCTGACAAAGCTTGAGCAATTTGCATAACTTGCTCTTGATAAATAATCACACCATAAGTTTCCTTTAATATGCTCTCTATTTTAGGATGAAGATAGTCGGGCTCTTCCAATCCATGCTTTCGATTATTGTATGCAGGAATATTTTGCATAGGACCAGGCCTATACAAAGCTACTAATGCGATAATATCCTCAAATTTATTAGGTATCATTTGTTTTAAAACTTCTCTCATGCCAGCACTTTCTAACTGAAAAATTCCCATTGTCTCTCCTGAACTAAGAAGTTCAAACGTTTTGCTATCGTCTAGAGGAATTTTTTCTATATTTAATTTTTGATTATTATTTTCTATTAGCTCAATTGTTTTTTTAATAACTGTAAGTGTTTTTAATCCTAGAAAATCGAATTTTACCAATCCAGCTTGCTCGGACCAGTTCATATCAAATTGGGTAACGGGAATAGGAATGCTTGAATCGTGATCTTTATACAGTGGAACTATTTCTGTTAGATTTTTATCACCAATTACAATTCCTGCAGCATGGGTTGCAATATTTCTAAACAAACCTTCTAACTTTAAAGCTAGGTTAATAAGCTTTTCAATTGTCGGATCTTCTTTTTGAGCCTCCTGAAGTCTTGGTTCCATGGCAACAGATTCTGCTAACGTTAAGGGTCTTGATGGATCGAAGGGGATCATTTTGGATAATTGATCTACTCGGCCATACGGCAAACCTATAACTCTACCAATATCACGCAAAGCCATTCTAGCTTGAAGTTTTCCAAAAGTTATTATTTGTGCAACTTTATTTTTATATTTATCTTTAACGTAATTGATAACTTTATCACGATCTTCTTGGCAAAAATCTATATCAAAATCTGGCATTGAAATTCTATCTGGATTTAGGAAACGTTCAAAAATCAAACCGAATTTAATAGGATCAAGGTCTGTTATTGATAAGCACCAGGCAACTAATGACCCCGCACCAGATCCTCTTCCTGGTCCTACAGGAATATTGTTGTTTTTAGCCCACTTGATGTAGTCCGATACAATTAAAAAATATCCTGAGAATTTCATTTTAGAGATCATCTCAATTTCATAATTCAGTCTTTCTACATATTTTTTTTTTGTTGCAAGCTTTTGATCTTCAGCAGCTATATTAATTAAGATAAAATTCTCAAGTCTGTCTTCCAAGCCTTTATTTGCATTAATTTTAAGTTCATCATTAACATTAGAAGATTCTGTATTAAAATTTGGTAGCATTGGCTTGCTAGTCAAAGGTCTATAGTTACATCTAAAAGCTAAATTTTTGTTATTTTCTATGGCTTCTGGCAAATCAGAAAAAAGCTCCGTCATTTCAGAATCTGATTTAAAATAATGTTCTTCAGAATATCTAAGGCGCTTAATATCATTTACGTAAGTTTTTTGACCAACACAAATATAAGCGTCATGAGCTTCGTGCATGTCTTTTTTTAAGTAAAAAACTTCGTGCGTGGCTATTATTGGAATAGAAAGTTTTTCACTAAAATTAAGAAGTTGAGATTCTAAGGTTTGCTCATGCGGTTCATTGTGCCTTTGTATTTCTAGATAAACATTATCCTTAAAAGACTTTTGAATTTTTTGAAGAAGAAGTTCAGAATCTGAAATATTATTTTCTAATATCAGAGTGGATAGTAAGGAACGGCTTGCTCCTAACAAAACTATCAAACCATCAGAATTGTCAATTAATTCCTGAATATCACAATGAGGATCTTCATTTTTTTCTATAGAGAGGTAAGAACTTGATGAAAGTTTTAATAAATTTTTATAACCAGTCTTATTTTTAGCTACGAGAGAAATTTTACCAATCATCTCCAAATTGTTTTCTGAGAAAGAAAAGTTTATTTGAGTACCGATAATAGGCTGGCATCCTACTTTTGAAATTTCTTGAGAAAATTCTAAAACACCGCACATATTAAAAGAGTCGGAAATACCTACTGAAGAAATATTATTAGATGTGCAATGCCCTGCTAGATCGATAATTTTTAAAGCACCTTCGCATATTGAATACTGAGTATGAACTTTAAAGTGATTAAAATGATTATTTTCAGACATCAAGAATCAACTTTAACATTGCCATCTGATAAAGTTAATCTTAAATCTGTCTTGTTGGCTAAATCTCTATTGTGGGTTGCAATTACAATCAAACGATTTTTTTTTCTTAATTGAAACAAGTAATCTAGAACTAGATCAGCATTTTTTTGGTCCAAACTACCTGTTGGCTCATCTGCAAAGATTAATTTTGGTTCATTGATAACTGCCCTAGCAATAGCAACTCTCTGCTGTTCTCCTCCAGACATCTGATGGGGGAAATGATTTGCCCTATTTTCCAGTCCAAAATCTACCAGCAGATTCTTTGCCAATATGTTTGCATTTTTTTTATCATTACTTTTGCAAATATTTGCAATTGCAATATTCTCTAGTGCTGTTAAATCTGAGATCAAATTATTATTCTGATAAATTATAGAAATTTCATTTCTTCTATAAATGGTCATTTCAAAATCTGACAAGCTAGCTAGGTCAGTTTTATTAAATTTTATCACACCAGAATTTGGCTTATCTAGGAGTGCCAAAAGGTGCAACAATGTACTTTTTCCTGAACCGGAAGGGCCCAATAGGGATACAATTGTATTGTCTTTCAATGTTAAATTGAGATTTGACAAAACATTTATTTTTTCATTATTGTCTATATAAGATTTGTTTAAAGCAGAAATGTTTAAAAAATTATCAGTCATATTTTAAAGATTGGATTGGATTTATTTTTGAAGCTTTAATCGATGGAATGATTGATGACAAAAAAGTAATAGCCAGAGCTATACCAGAAATAGTTAAAATTGTTGGAATGCTAATCTCACTAGGCATTTTGCTTAAAAAATATATTTCTGCTGGAAATATTTCTATATTTAAAACATTGCTTAAAAAAATTCGTACACTTTCAATATTATAAGAAAACAAAACACCTAAAATGACACCAAACAAAGTTCCTGCTGATCCAATAAAAGATCCTGTTATAAAAAATATTTTATTTATTGATAGGCTAGAAAAACCGATTGTTTTTAATATAGCAATTTCTTTAGTCTTGTTTTTAACAAGAATTGTTAGTCCTGAGACTATGTTAAAAGCTGCAACTATTATAATTAAAGTTAAGATAATAAACATAACGTTTCTTTCTACCAACAAAGCCTCGTAGAAAGTTTTGTTATTATCAATCCATGAAAAAACTTTAAATTTATTTTCCTCTAAAAGATCTTTAACTTTTTGAGCTTGATCAGGGTTATTAAGCTTTAATTCTATATTTTTATTAGCACCTTGTTTTTTTAAAAAATCAGGAGAGTTTTCTGCATTTATCAAAACAAAGTTGCTATCAAATTCATAAATACCAGAATGAAATACCGAACCTACAACAAAATCAAATTGCTCTGGAATATTTCCAAAAGGAGTGCTTTCTGTTGTGGAGGATAAAATTGTAATCTTATCACCTACTGTGATACCTAAATCTGCTGCAAAATTGGAACCTATAGAAGCATAATTGTTTTCAAAATTTTTTAATTCACCTTCAATAATGCTTTTTTTAATTAGCTCATCAGATAAAAAATCATTTTTAGTAATTGCTCTAATATTAGTTCCCTTGTTTATCCCCTGGCTAATAACCAGTCCTTGAATATTGTAGGAAAGTTTTATGCTTTTATGTTTAATTTTATTCTCGCTTAAGATTCCTTCAATTTTTTTTTTGTTTTTTTTAAAACTATCAAACTCATAAATTAAAATGTGTGGCTGAAATAGCAGAAGCTTTCCAATCAAGTCTGATCGAAAACCATTCATAACAGACATGACAATAATTAAGGTAGCTACACCTAAGCCAATTCCCAAAAATGAAAAAATTGAAATGATTTTAAGAATGCCTTCTTTTTTCTTGGGTTTTAAATATCTTTTAACAATAAGAAGCTCTGACTGTGTTATCAATTGAAATATATTTTCTTTAATTTGTTTATAATAATATCAAGATTAACAATTTCTTTTTCTTCTCCTAGCTCATTAAATTCAAACACATCACCACTTTGTTTTGTACCTATAATGATCTGATAAGGTATCCCAATGAGATCAAAATTTTTAAATTTACTGGCTGGACTTTCGTCAGTATCATCTAAAAGGACTTCAAAAGAATTATTTAATAACTTCTCATAAACATCAGAAGTTTTTTTCTTTAAAGCTTCATCATTTTTTTTACCTAAATATATAACAGCTACATGAAACGGGGTTACGCTAGTAGGCCATTTCATAACATTGTCTTTATAATTAGCTTCTATAATTGCTCCAGCTAATCTTGAAACGCCAATACCATAGGAGCCCATTTCTACAGTTATATTTTTTCCCTCACTAGAGTTTACCAACGCCTTCATGGGCTTAGAGTATTTGTCTCCAAAATAAAAGATGTGCCCAACTTCAATTCCTCTTGTTACAAGCTGATCTTTTTTTTCTACAGATTTGTCAAAATCAGATTGGTTAAACTTTTCATCTGTAGCGGAATATATGTCTGTGTAAGATTTAACCATTTTTGCTAAACTTTCTGAATCATTGTTAAAATCACTGATCTTCAAATCTAGTATTTTTTTGCTTGTAAAAATTTGACTTTCTCCAGTATCAGCCAAGATTATAAACTCATGAGAAAGGTCTCCTCCAATAGGACCGGTATCTGCTACCATAGGAATTGCTCTTAAACCTAAGCGCTCAAAAGTTTTAAGGTAGGCGTAAAACATCTTGTTATATGAAATAATGGCCCCTTCTTTATTTTCGTCAAAAGAATAGCTATCTTTCATTAAAAATTCTCTACATCTCATAATTCCAAAACGAGGCCTAATTTCGTCTCTAAACTTCCATTGAATATGGTAAAGGATTAACGGCAATGACTTGTAAGACTTTATATTATCTCTAAAAATTTGTGTAATAAGCTCTTCGTTGGTTGGGCCATACAAGAGTTCTCTATCTTGCCTGTCTTTAATTCTTAACATTTCCAATCCGTAACCGTCATAACGTCCACTTTCTTTCCATAAATCTGCAGATTGAATAGTAGGCATCAGCATCTCTTGGGCACCAGCTTTATTTTGCTCATCCCTTACAATGGATTCTATTTTTTTTAACACTTTAAAGCCAAGAGGTAGCCATGAATAAATTCCCGAAGCAGACTGCCTTATCATTCCAGATCTAAGCATTATTTGATGTGATTTTATTGTGGCATCTGATGGAACGTCTCGAAGAATGGGTAAAAAAAAGTTTGATAGTTTCATTGTTGTGAAAAATATTCTCTTAAATTTATAATTTCAAAATATGTCAAAAGAATAATAAT
>Ga0209383_1000583_pt1 | contig 25522 bp, 20 predicted proteins | sample CoawatmetaG02DNA_FD_187510 | JGI IMG/M metagenome (GOLD analysis project Ga0209383, IMG submission 187510) | Marine microbial communities from the West Antarctic Peninsula - Coastal water metaG029-DNA (SPAdes) (version 2) | ecosystem: Environmental > Aquatic > Marine > Coastal ... | reverse complement strand
ACCCAGGTGCTAACTTAGGTAAATCAATGCTGGAGTAAACACCAAGATCGTTCAGAATCTCTCCATTAATCGCCGTAATTGCAATCGGAATGTCCTGTGCATTCACAGCTTTCTTAGTCGCTGTAACTATGACCTCTTCCAACATTGAAGTCTGAGCCATAGCTGATGAAGCGATAATCGGCGCTAGTACCAGCGTCGAAATAACGGAACTTAGTTTGGTTTTTCGAAAGTTACTTGTCATTGAGTTCACCCAAGATTAGTTTATATATTCTCATTAAATTGCTGCTCCATTGATGAGGCACGAGCGACAATACGTTACTGCGATTATTATAATTATTACGCGCTGACCCTAGTGTAAAATATTTTGACTTCGGATGCTAATTTATTATAAAAAATATCGCTAACTTTTAAATTAATTCATATTTATCAGAAGCTTGCAGTTAATAAAAGCATACTTCGAATGCAAATATAAGGTGATTTTAGTCTAAAATCGCTTATCTTCAGTACATAACTTGCACGATGCTACGCGCGTCATTGTCCCGTTTTCATGGCAATTAAACTCTAATTCATTTTCAGTAACACTATAGATTCGGCGCTTAATTAAATAACAGCTGTTCTGTGCGCTCTTATCAATACCCTAACGGACATCGCGTGACAATTGTTCGATATACGCCGCTCCAGTCATTATCGACCCACAGATGGAGAGAGTCGCGACATATTGTCTAAAACAGGGTGAAATGCCAGTTTGGGCTTAAAAGTACTTAGACTAAAAGACCGAAAAACTAGATATGGTGCCCGGGGCCGGACTTGAACCGGCACAGTGTTTCCACCGACGGATTTTAAGTCCGTTGCGTCTACCAATTTCGCCACCCGGGCATACTGATGGGGGCTAAAAAACCTGTTACTTAAACTAATTCGACCAGCCCTGCTGGCCGGACGCCGAGATTATACATTACGGAAAACTGAAAAGGGAACGATTACCTCTTCTGTGTGTAATATAAATTTCAATTACACTTTACGTACTAGGAATTTGGAGGCGCGGGTCGGAATCGAACCGACGATGGCGGAGTTGCAGTCCACAGCATTACCACTTTGCTACCGCGCCTTAATTAATAGCTTCGTCAGTCAATCTCGACGAGGCCGCTATTCTAGGCAATATCAGCAATAAATCAACTATTTATCAACCCTACCGCTCATTTGTGGCCATGCTTGCTTCAGATAATAAAGCATTGACCATAAAGTAAGCCCTGCAGCGACATAAATAGCGGTAAAACCGATGTCTGTTAGTAATTGTTGATCGGGTTTAGCCAACAACAATATGGCGATAGCCACCATTTGTACCCATGTTTTAACTTTACCCAAGGTGGAAACAGCAACACTTTGCCCTGATCCCAATTCAGCCATCCACTCTCTCAATGCAGAAATTACTATTTCTCGGCCAATGATGATAATCGCAGGCAGAGCAAACCAGGGGGTAGAATGAACTTCTAAAAGCAAAATTAACGCAGCGGCGACAATCAGTTTATCGGCTACAGGGTCCAAAAATGCACCGAATGGCGTTACCATATTCAATTTTCGTGCAAAGTATCCGTCAACCCAGTCTGTTAATGCAGCCAAACCGAAAATAGCCGCTGATGCTAGGTGATGCCATTCCCAAGGTAAGTAATAGACGACAATGAACACAGGAATCATGGCAATACGTAGTAATGTCAATATGTTGGGCAAATTCCACATAGCTCACGAGTCCATTAAAAATATAGGTAAGAATTGGTCATCCGTAAAATCAACCAAAAAAGGCGCCTGATCTAGTCATTGTACAGTGCGCCGTAAATTGCTTCAGCAACCTTTTTATTTATATTATCGACCTTCATAAGATCCGCAACACTAGCTTTTTTAACTTCACCCACTCCACCAAAGTGTTTAAGAAGATCCCGCCTGCGGGTTGCGCCTACACCAGGGATACCCTCTAAAGAGGAAATGCGGCGCTTTTTGTCTCTGCGAGCCTTGTGGCCAGTAATGGCAAACCGGTGTGCCTCATCTCGTATTTGCTGAATAAGATGCAGCGCAGGTTGCTGCGGTCTTGCCACTACCTTGTTGTTTTGGTCGGCAAGAATTAATGTCTCCATTCCTGGCTTGCGCGTTGTTCCTTTGGCCACACCTATAGTCATGACGCCAACCACACCAAGATCTGAGAGCACTGATTTAGCAACACCAATCTGTCCTTTGCCCCCGTCAATTAACAATATATCGGGAAGCTTTCCCTCACCTTTCATTAGCCGGGTGTATCGCCGCCGAATAGCCTGCTCCATGGCCGCATAATCATCACCAGCAGTTATATTATCAATATTAAACCGCCGATAATCGCTCTTTAGTGCACCACTGTTATTATCAAAAACAACACAGGATGCCACAACCGCTTCGCCGCTACTGTGGCTAATATCAAAACACTCCAAACGCTCAGGCGTAGACTCCAGTCCCAGGGTATCGCGTAACGATTCGAAACGCTGCTGTAAGGTCTGCTTTGAGGCGAGCTTTCCCGCTAGGTTCTGTTCGGCGGTTCGTTGCGCTAACTCAAGCCATTTTGCTCTGAACCCTCTTACATTGTCTCGGATCTCTATGTTTCTGCCAATCCGCTGACTCAACGCGTCGGTCAGCACTTGGGCACCCTCAAATTGTGTATTCACTAGAATCTCTTTTGGAAGATCTGGTCGCCCGCCACCATCTAGATAGAGCTGCGGAAGAAACTCTTCAAGTAAATCACTGACTTCTTCGGCTAATGGTGTCTTTGGGTAATAGCTGCGGCTACCTAGTATTCGACCCTGACGAACATACAACATGTGCACGCAGGCCTGTCCATTGCTCACTGCACCGGCGACAATATCAATGGTGCCACTGCCCTTTTCAATCATTTGCTGCGCTTGAACTTGTCGTAAGGCGGCTATTTGGTCGCGATGCTCAGCTGCCTTTTCAAACTTTAAGTCTGTTGCCGCGGTTTCCATTTCACCTTCTAACTGCTGAAGGATTTTATCGGCTTTGCCATCTAAATAAAGCCGCGTTAAATTAACATCAGCGGCATAGTCATCCGCTGTCACGAACTCGACACAAGGTGCCGTGCAACGCTTAATTTGGTACTGCAGGCAGGGGCGAGACCGATTTTTAAAGAACACATCTTCGCATTGCCGCACTTTAAAGGTCTTTTGTAAAAAACCCATACTCTCTCGCACTGCGTGAACGCTAGGGAATGGTCCAAAATAGGTACCTTTCGCTTTTTTAGGCCCACGATGAAACGATAAACGAGGCCAACGGTCTTTGTCTGATAAAAATATATAGGGGTAACTTTTATCGTCCCTCATTAATATATTAAAGGGTGGGCGATATTGCTTGATGAGATTGTGCTCTAGTATTAGCGCTTCAGTCTCGGTTTCCGTTACCGTCACATCGATTGAAATAATCCGTTTTACTAGCGCAGCTGTCTTTGTTGTCAGCCCCGTGCTGCGAAAGTAACTTGAAACTCGGTTTTTCAAGTTTTTGGCTTTACCGACATACAGCACCTCCCCATCGCCATCAAGCATCTGATAGATACCGGGTCGCTGAGTCAGTGATTTTAGAAATGATTGATGATCAAAAGTCATAGGTAATTGTAACGGTTTTTAACCCTAAAAGGATCACTTAAGACAGTCTTACTGACACTAAACTCGGGTTATCGACTGTTGGCTATCAGCTGGATTAATGTCTCGATTTGAACAACAGAGTTATAAATATGCGGCGATAGCCGAATCCCCTTAGATCGACTATCAAAATGAATACCCTGCTCTCGCAATTCTCCAGTCATCTGTTGATGCCTTTCTCCAAAGTGCACAATTAATGTCCCGCTACGGCAATTAGCGTCAGAGGGAGAAATCAGCTCTCTCTTCTCTAAGCTACCAATGACTTTTGCACACAGTCTTAGGTTGTGTTGGCGAATAGTGTCTACGCCCAAATTAATCACAAACTCTAAACTCGCGGAAGCGACACAAAACGGGTATACCGAGGGGGTACCTCCCCAAAAACGGAGCGCGTCCTTAGCATAACGGAAATTATGAATCTCAAACTCAAAGGGATCTTCATGAGAAAACCAACCCACATTTTGCGGGTGGCATTCCTCAATAATGTCAGGATTAACCCATAAAAACGCTGCTCCAGGGCCACCACTTAGCCATTTAACACATGACCCAACGATAAAGTCAGCCGACCATTGCTGGATATTGATGGGGATAATACCAATCGCCTGAGCGATATCGATAAGGGATTTAATGGACCGCTGTGTGGCCATTTCAGTAATTGCCTCGATGGGCAACTGGACACCATTATTAGATTGCACCTGAGTCACTAAAACCAGCGCTACGTCATCCGTTAAATATTGGTCCCAGATCGATAGGTCACCTAGATCGAGGCCTGTAGGAATATAGCGCATCTGATAACCCAAACTCTGCGATTGCTGCAGTGCATACGCTACGGAGGGAAAGTCTTCTTCGCTCATTAAAATAATATTTTGGTGCTTTGACGGTGCTAGTGAAAATATAATTTTGTTCACCGCACTAGATATGGTGGTTTGTGGGCAAAAACAGCTAGCCTCGCTGTTGAGTAATTCCCCCAGTAGTTCACGAAATCGTTCAATTTCTGCTAACCAATGGTTCCAAATACCCTCACCGCCCGCTACCCAAGGTTGCCAGAAGCTTTGATCTGCTGACGCGTTAGCTGTTTTTAGTGGTAGGCCCACTGAATGGCTTAGCAGGTAGATTCCCTGCTGGTCAACGTACTTATCTTCAATCATGCTAAACAGTCCTTCAGACTTTGAATATCTCTGTATCGGGTATCAAAACCCTCGGTTGCTGGCGCCGCACAACGCATGTCGCAGAGTTTTCTGAGGCCTTTTAGTAGCACCGGCAATGGTGGACCGCTCGCGGTAAGATCGGCCTGATCGGTATGCGCGCCGAGTTCAGCTGGGCGCTCTATAAACTTATGCACCAGTCGTTCATGATGTTGCATGGCAACCTTACCATGCGCTTCGCAGACCTCTAAAAACATCTTTAAATTGGTCTGAAACCAGGGGTCATTTTTATGCTCAGCCTGACAGTCTAAAAAGCTATCTAGCAGGCTCTTTCGTCTCATACAGTCACGCAGAACAAGCTGGTCTTCGGGACGCATAAACAAAAACTTGTCGACGAGCAATTGGGAATAATACGGGTCATCAGCCTTGCAGACCCCGAGCAGAAGATCAATAACATTGATACCCGCAAAATCTCCCGCATTAGCGCCCCTGTATTCATGTAAACCAACGCGATGTGGCCTGTAGTAGGGCCTAACGCAGTAAAAAAACCGATTGATATCTAGTTGATCAAATAGACTCGCGTTGGATGTGTACACCTCATCTAAGGCAATTTTCGCCGTGGACAACAGATCATAGGTGATTGGGTGTGAAACGCCCAAGGGTAGACAATTTCTGAGTGCCTCAGACGCGCGTATGAATGAAAAAACCCCGCGAGTATTATAATCAATAAATACTGTTTCATCTGCCAGCGAGGTAAACGTTTTATATTCGCCGTTCACCGCTCTGTTGTGAGTTTCCAAATGGCAGGAAGCGAATCGAGGAATTACGCCAAGAGAGGCGCCCAACTGCATGGCAAGCGCTGAGGCCTCTTGCAATGGTGATTTGCTCTCTCTTGATGGTTCAGTAATATCGTGGCGACGACAGGCGGCCATATAAAAGCCAACATCACCGAGTAACTCAAACCCACTATCAAAACCTTCGTCAGTATTACCCTCGGCTAGTAACTCAGCAATGAGCGCTCTACCCTCGTCCACTAACTGTGTTTTGATACTATCTCCCAAAGGCTCATTTGAATCGCGACTAGTGAAATATATCTCTTCCAACTCTGTATTCATCGCTTTGAAGTCATTACGGATCCATCTATCTAGCGCATGCGCTTTTTGCGTCATGGTATTGCCCTTTTAGAGTTCTAATAACGTAAAATTCTAACAAAAACTCAGTAGTATTATCGGGCAATTAAAGTGCTATTTTTACAAAATAGCATGGTATAGTGCTTAAAATTATTAACTTATTAGCAGATTAAACTAACAATGAATAAAAAATTAGATCATATTGATATAGGCATATTGGATGCTTTACAAAAGAATTCTCGCATTAGCAATGCGGACCTGTCTGCCAAGGTAAACCTCTCTCAAACACCCTGCTTGCGGCGACTTCGCAGCCTGGAACAAAGCGGCTTAATTGAGCGATACAGTGTGCAACTGAATCACCAAATGATCGGGGCTAATGTATCAGCCTTCGTCTTTGTGAAGGTAAATAAAAATACATCAGAAAATGCATCAGATTTTGAAACAGCGGTGGCTAACCTACCAGAAGTGACTGAATGCTGTGTACTCGCAGGAGCGCATGACTATGTGCTCCGAGTTACCACAGAAACGCTGCAATCCTTCGAGATATTTCTCAAAGAAAAGCTCGCCAATGTGCCCATGGTAGAGGGTATCGAATCAACCATAATACTCAATCAGCTGATTAAGAGAGACGCACCCTTACCCTCTACATCTCTCAAAAACAGTTAATACTCACCCTGAAAGACATGCGCGTCTTAACCAACTTTATAAAGCCGTCTGGCCATCAACAAACCAGCTGTTAACAGCAGAATAGGCAATGACGAATCTTTTGCGTTGCCAGTGGTCACAGTGCAACCGCCCCCGCCACTTTTTGGTGGGGTAACGACAGGTAGGGGTGGCGGTGCGACAATATCAACTGCCACCGTATCAGAATCCGCGCTGCCCATATCATCGGTGACCGTCAAGCTAAAGCTCAACTCAGCTGCTGCGTTAGGTGCCGTGAAATCTGCAGTTGCAGTATCACTTTGCCCAAGGATGACTGTTGTCCCCGACACTTGCTTCCAAGCATAGGTTAGAATAGTGCTGTCAACATCAGTGGCAGAGCCTTGTAAGTTGACGCTCGCACCGGTGTTTACCGTCATATCGGCGCCAGCATCGGCCACAGGCGCTTCATTTGGATCAACCGTACCTTCGCTAACCTTTATAGAGATAATGGCAATGCTTGGCGAGGCCAGAGACACAGATCCCACTGGGTCATGCAAACGAATAAATAAGCTCTCTTTGGGCTCGCTAGAGGCATCAGCAATGACGGGAATAGTGATAATCTGACGTTGACTATCACCGTCGCTCCAACTAAGAGTGCCTGATTCAAGAGCTAAATCATTGTCATCAGTGGATCCAGCTAACATTTCCCATTTCACGCTAACAGCACCAACGCTACCACTCTTTCGATCGACGGATACTATTGCGCTAACTCCCTCTTTGACCAAATAAGTCTGAGCATCGAAACTCACATTACCCTGCTCTGGTTCACGCGTATTGTCACGAACAACATAAAGCCCACTACTAATATCGCTAATCAACACAATACCGCTAGGTAAATAAGGGTAGACACCCCATGCACCATTAAACGACGTATTGTCAGATATCGGAAAGGTATCAAAAAATCCTATTTCCTTTGGATCGGAGGTGTCAGAAATATCCAGAACAGTCATGCCTCTTGTGTAATTAGACATGTAATAGCGATTACCGCGAACAAAACCATTATGGTCAATTGCTCCTGTTGGGCCCGTCCAAGTTGATAAAAGAGAAGGCGCTCTGAAGTCTGACATCTCAAATAACCGGACAGTCGTGTTAAGACCATAATTCATCTCATCTAATTCGTCATGGACAAGCACAACCTGCTTATCCTCTGTATACCAGCCGGAATGAACATAAGAAACATTGTTATAAGAGGTTGTGCTCAAGCGCGTTGGAGCGCTGTTTTGCGTTTTATCCCAAATCTGAAAGTTATCCTCATTGAAGTCAAAGAAAATCTCACAATGGGGCCCACCCGAAACACACTGCGTATCCTTTCGCTCATCCGTCACCACCATAGAGCTAACATCGTGGGTATAGTTGGAGCGAGAGGAAGAACTATTCAAATAGATTGAGACTGGTGATTGGGGATTATCCAAGCTATAGGTGTTAAATGAGCCACCCTTCCGATTTGAACCGGCAATATGCAGATAGGGATCCACATCATTTAGCGCAACGCCTAGTGAGTAATCAACATTACTCAGATAGACGTTATGCGCACTGATATCGCTTGAATCTGACCCGGCAACAGAAATGGTCTCAGGCAGAGATCGCAAGTCTATGATCATGGTTCCAACCGATGCGCTATCGGCGGTCACATAGGCATAACTATCCCAGCGGGCACTTTCTAGATTAAAGTGTTGATAAACTTTGATGTCACGCCACGATGTTGACTGACTTGAGATGCTTCCAACCATGCGCGGCGACTCTGGGTCAGTTACCTCGACTACGCCAACGCCATTGCGCAGACCCATAATCGCGTATTCTCGACCATCGTTGACGTCGTAAAAGCCCCAAACATCATTAGCTGCGCTGGGGTTTGTGGAAAAACTAGACAGCGGAACATGAGCGAGTAAGTCCATCTTTTCGCAGGCATGATCGCCAGCAAAGCCGTTGTCACAGGCAGTCGCCGGCTTAGCGACCTTCAATCGCTCATAGACCTGCATCTTTTCGCGAATATTTTGCGTTTTCTCAATATCTAAACCTTTCGTATCGACAATCACCGTAAAGCCTTTGCTCGCGAGTTTATCCGCGAATTCCAATGGCACTCCTGTTAATCGCGTAATGTTATTGGCATCAATTTTCGCAAAAGCAGATGCTTCGCTATACAGGCCTTTCACCGGGACAAGATCGCTAAGCAAATAAAACAGAGTATCGACATCTTCAACATTATAGTTACCCGCCGCCATACGAATAGTATCGCCCTTGTTAGACTGTAATCCAGCATAGTTAACGGTTTGGCAAGGCTGGGCAGCGTCATCGCACTTGCCACTATCTACCCCAGAAGCTGACACAAATCTTGCTTTGTCATGATCCGCATGGGCAGCTAGTAGGGATGAGTAAACCGCCATCACTAACGTAAGAAGTATCGCGCTGCATCTGCGTGCCTCTAATTTCTTACTCTTCATTGTGTGCTCCATGAATAAGCTCCTAGTCGGCCTATGCGAAGGTATGTATGCCGAGGATAAATCGAATAATATATCACCGAGATATTACATTTTATTTAGATCGCTGAACAGCGACTGATTTATATCTTTAGCAACGGTTTTCTTGGTGATTGCGTATAATCGCACTAACGACGCACGTGTAAGTCCAGTTACACCATGCTGTTGGTTAAAAGTGAGTAAAGCAAAATCATTAAGGTTGTCTAATCAACAAATGACTCCAATCTACAAGAGACTTTTTGACCCACGACTTTTATACTGAGGGCTCAAAGACACTTAACATAACTTAAAATAAGACTGCCATTGATCACCACAGCCCACAATACTGAAGAACAACTTAGCCGAAAATTTTGTGTCGCGCCCATGCTCGACTGGACAGATCGGCATTGTCGGTTCTTTTTGCGCCTAATTAGCCAACATGCTGTCCTGTACACAGAGATGATTACTACGGGCGCGATATTACACGGTGATACCGAACGCCATTTAGCGATGAATGCGGAAGAACACCCCGTTGCATTGCAGCTCGGAGGAAGTGACCCCCGTGACTTAGCTGCTGCCTGTAAGTTAGCTGAAAACTACGCTTATGCTGAAATTAATCTCAATTGTGGCTGTCCCAGTGATCGAGTGCAAAACGGTATGTTTGGCGCGATTATGATGAAAAATGCTGAGATAACTGCTAACTGTGTCTCATCAATGGTCGAGGCGTCATCACTACCGATTACCGTAAAGCATCGTATTGGAGTGGATGACTATGATTCTTACGATTTTTTGTGCCAGTTTGTTGGCACTGTTGCTGAAGCAGGTTGTAATACATTTTTGGTTCACGCACGTAAAGCTTGGCTTAAGGGTCTCAGCCCAAAACAAAATCGTGAAGTCCCCGAACTTAACTATGAACGGGTTTATCAACTAAAAAAAGACTTCCCTAATATCGAGATTGTGATAAATGGCGGTATCACAACATTAGATGACTCAGTAATGCACCTTGATAAAATTGACGGTGTAATGATGGGGAGAGAAGCCTACACCAATCCTTATCTCCTATCAGACGTAGATAACCGTATTTATGGTAGTAAAACTGCAGTTAAAACACGTGCAGATATCGCTGAACAATTCCTTCAATATGTGGATAATGAGATGTCGAAAGGGGTTAGATTACATGCAATGACTCGACATATTTTGGGCCTATTTCACGGAATGCCGGGAGCACGGCAATTTAGACGGCATATTAGTGAAAATGCCTATAAACCGACATCAACTATTGATGTTTTGACAACGGCATTAGAGGCAACCTCAGGGGAAACTAGCACATGAGCGCAAAAAGTAAATTAGAACAATTAAAAGATATGACTACCGTAGTCGCCGACACGGGCGACTTTGAAGCGATTAGTCAGTACTCTCCTGAAGATGCCACAACCAACCCATCGTTGATTCTAAAAGCCGCTCAGATGCCGAGCTATAAAAGCTTGGTTGATGAAGTGATCGCCTCAGTTTCTGGAGGAGCACTGTCCAGTGATGAGCAGGTATCTTTGTGCATGGACAAATTAGCCGTTGGCATTGGTGAAAAGATCATTAAAGTTATCCCTGGGCGCATTTCAACCGAGGTGGACGCGCGACTTTCCTTTGATACTGAAAAATCAATTACCAAGGCACGCCAGTTAATTGGTCTCTATGAGACTGCCGGTATTGGCAAAGAGCGCGTACTCATAAAGATGGCTTCGACGTTTGAAGGTATCCGTGCTGCCCGGCAGCTTGAAAAAGAGGGTATTAACTGTAATCTAACATTGCTATTTAATTTTACCCAAGCTGCTGCTGCTGCGGATGCCGGGGCCTTTTTAATATCACCCTTTGTAGGTAGGATATTGGATTGGTACAAAGCTAATACCGACAAGTCTGACTACTCCGCGTCAGAAGATCCCGGGGTACAGTCAGTCACGCGTATTTACAACTACTACAAGCAATCCGGATATAGCACCGTTGTGATGGGCGCAAGCTTTAGAAATGTCGGCGAAATTACAGAACTTGCAGGCTGTGATCGACTGACTATTAGCCCTCAACTTTTGCAAGCTTTAGATGACGATTTTGGAACCCTTGAACGTAAACTGGACGCTAACAATACCGGTAATAAAATTGAATATGCAATAGGCAATGAGTCGGCTTTCCGCTATGAATTAAATGATGATCCAATGGCAACAGAAAAACTATCCCACGGCATAAGAAGTTTTGTTGCTGATCAAGTTAAACTAGAAAAATGGTTAAAAGAGAGCGCCAAATGATTGATAAAATTAAGAATTTTTTCTCTAAAAATGTTATTGAGCCTGAAGAAGACACGGCAACTCCACAACAAATTGCTTCAGCGGCACTGTTAATTGAGGTGATGGTTATCGATGGAAATCTCGACGAGCAAGAGCTTGAATCTATTACTGGAACACTCTCTACCATGCTAGGTATCGACAAAGAAAAAATAGATGAGCTAATCACACTCTCCAGAGAAGAAGTGACTGAAGCCACCTCTTTGTATCAGTTTACTCGAGAAATCAATAGTCATTTTAATGAGCAACAAAAACTTGAGCTAATGACAGGAATGTGGCGTGTCGCTTTTGCGGATGGTCATTTAGATAAGCATGAGGAGAGCATCATGCGCCGAGTAGCTGACCTATTACATATTCTTCATAGCGACTATATCCGCTGCAAGATTAACGCCAGAGACGGGAGCTAGTTACCTATCGAATTCGAGTGCCTTAATTAAATCTTTGAATTCTTGCTGATTGTCGGCACTTAACCGTACCAGAATTTTATGGGCTTCCAGAACCTGATCCCGAATTTCATCGACCGGTAAATTCTGGGTATCTATTTCCTGTAAATCTTCGATCGCCTCAAGATCAGGCAGTTGATCGAAAATATCAAAGATCTCGTCAAAGCTCATACTTTCTAGCGTTCTAAGAATGCTTGTGTTCTGACAGAAAACCTCAACGTTTAGCCCGTACTGTTCACGACAATGGAGACCTAACTTGGCTAATAATCCAAGCGTTGTGCTGTCCAGCCCCTCTGCTTCAAGCATGTCGACAACAACACGCTTCACATTCTTAGTGCCAAAGATAGTCTCGATGTAACGACTTAATGTACCGCATAGTGTGACTCGTACATCACCAGTAAACTTTAGTAGATGATTACCAAGCTGATCAGAAACGAGTATTTTCCCAGAATTCAAACTACATTCCTCGGGCTAGCAAACACATGGAGACGTCATCTTGAGGATCTTCCAAGAAATCAACAGACAAGGCCGCTTTAAGAGATTCTAGGTTATCAGAGCTGCGCGCAAGAAAGCGCAGCAAGGTTTCTTCTTTATCAATTAGGTCTTTATCCGGCACCAAATCAAAAACGCCATCCGACAACAGCACCAACGCACAGCGCTCAGGTAGCACTATCTGCTCTACCTCCCATGATGCGCCTTCAAAGATCCCAACCGGCTTTCCTTTCCCAGGTAAATATTGAGCGCAGCCATCAACAATTAGAATGGGGCGTGGCAGTTGGGCCCCAACCACATAGCGCAAGGTACTGTTTTCGGTGTCTAGGCAACCGGCTACAATGGTTAGATGTTTTCCTAACCCCGTTGCTAGAACTTGCTTGTTTACATGCTCTAGAAGGCCCTCAGGGGCCGCTTTAAGCGCCGCATGGTCATTTTCAGCAACATGCCGCTGTATGACTCGACCAATCATAAACCTCAGCAGAACGGTCACAAATGCGGATGAAGCGCCATGTCCAGAGACATCAGCAAAATAAACCACCAAATAACGATCCAGTACAAAGTTATATCCCACAAAATCACCGCTAAGATACAGTGATGGAGTAACAGAATGAGATATTTCATAGCCCGCAAAGCTTAGCGGGCTCTCAGGCATTAGACTTTTTTGAACTTCAAGCCCTGCTAGTTGATCCTGCTTAAGCATATGCAAGCTATCTTGAAGCTCCAAATTAGCCGTTTCTAGTCGTTGGCCATAGGTCACTCTTTGCAGCCGCAAATCTGCAAATTCTTGAAGTCGAGTAAAGGATTCTTCGAGTTGGAGGCTAGACATGTCTTCAAACCAGACATCAGCAATGCCAAGTCGAAAGAAATCTATAGCTTTTGAGTAGGAAAACTCATCAAGTATGACTGTTAGTAGATGCTTTGCAGCGTACTCTTTCAATAACGTGCTACTCGACAAATCTTCGATCATGTCTGGCGATGGAGAGAACGCCACTATCTGAGAAAAGTCATCTTCACAAACAGTAGACAAGTCATTGAGATCGGAGAGGTACCGGCAATAGTGGCCACCCCCTTCGATTCGTGACATTAATCGCTCAAGCTCGGCGTTTTTCTCACCAACCAGAAAAACTGCGCTTTTAACTTCACCCATGAAAACTCGACTTAGTAGTATCTTATAATGATTGTTCTAGCAAAAAAATAGTCTATAAAAAAACAAATAAAACTTGGTCCATCTAATAATCATCTAAATCATCAAAATCATCTTCAATAGCACCATCACTGATAACATACTCTCTATTCTGCAGATAAACATCCCTTATGAATAAATATTCATCGCCACTGATAACATCATCAATACCCAATAAATCAGCCCGTAACGCAATTAAATCAATTCCCTTTATGGCTACCCGGACAGATAGCTGATTATTATAACTAAACGGATCGAACAGGCTATCAACGAAGTTTGATGGTGCATCCCTTAACGTTGACGGACCAAAAAATGGCAACATTAAATATGGCCCAGCCGGTATGCCCCAGACCGCAAGAGTTTGACCAAAGTCTTCATCCTCGCCTGGTTGCAGGCCTGCTTTTTCCGCAACATCAAAAAAACCACCTAAACCAATGGTCGTATTCATCAGGAAACGTCCTGCATTATTGCCGGCTTGCCCAAACTTACCTTGCAAGACGTTGTTAACTAGACTGGGAACTTCATCCAAGTTGGAAAAGAAATTCCTCAGTACTCGCCGCACTGGCTTCGGCGTAGTCTGATCATAAATAATGGCAATAGGTTTGATAATCACTGGATCTAGTAGATTAAAATTGAGCTCATAAAAAACGCGGTTAATGCCCTCCAACGGATCAACTTTCTGGATCTCTTCACTAATCGCAAAATTGGCGGAAGCTAGCAACAGCAATACTAAAAGGGTTTTGAACATTTTTATTCCAACTCATCTCTCTAATAATAATCCATACGCTAAGTATACTCTAGAGCTATTCAATAGTGTTCATTTGTTCACGCGTCAAACAATTTTTCCCACGGACTCACTAAAAAACCATAGTTAATCCGGCAAAACCCGTCTTAGCTGATCACTCAAATCTAGCCATCTTGTGGCTAAACGTTTTTCGGAAACAGGCCTGCGCGTTTTCAATTGCTGAGCAAACAGTGAGACTCGAAATTCCTCTATTAGCCATCGAAATTCGCGTAAAGACTGAGTAAGCTCAGGCGGAATTAGGTACTTTTTTACCTCAAACTGGTCTAAAGGTGCGACAAAAGATTCGATAGTTTTTGTGTACTCATAATCTTTTTGAACGTGCGATAAAACTTTTCCAATTCTAAAATCTATCGCTCGAACATATCTTGTATATTGTAAGGTATCTTCTACCGATGCCTGACCCAGCGTTTGAACTGAAAACAACCAGGTTATTTGGGCCAAAATATCCTCTTTTGCAGTCTGCTCAGTCACTGACATTGACCTTATGCGTTGCTGCTGAATATGCAGTGTTGCTAATACTGATTCAATGGCATCACCATGCCGCCGAGCAAGTTCTACAACATGCCCTATACCGGACTTGTAAACATCATCAAATTTAATCTGATCCCTAACCACAAGGTTATTTGGGAAAATAGCTTGTTTAAAGCTTGCCATAATAAGGGCCGACACAATGGCGTCACGAGAAATCAAACCAGCCGCCTTTAACTGCAGTTCTTTTCCCCGTAACAAATCTTTACTAAGATATTTACATTGATCTTTTCCTCGCAATACCGCGAGACGCAGTTGACCGTCCATTGAAATAGATTCGGCTATAGCAGGATTATCGACGAGCTCAATAGCAACCGAATGTTGATGATCTCGCAATGCTGGCCACGCTTTAATATTCATATTCCCTCGCGGCAAAACCACCTCAATTGGGAGCTCACCGAAATCCCATTCAGTGATGTTATTTCGCGCAATAGTCTTCTCAGCTGATTCAGCTAAACTATTGTCGATGCGTTGTTTGAAATCTTTACGCAATTGACTGAGATCTCTAGCCATACCAATTAGCTGACCTTGATCATCCTGCAAAATAAAGTTCATCCGATACCACGAATCAAGATTATCGTGATTCCAGCTATCCCTCGATATTTTTTGCCCCGTTAATTTTTGTAACTGTTCCCCCAAAACCTCAGTGATAGGACGATCTTGGGCACTAATATTCAGTAATACTTTGTCAACATAATCAGGGACAGGGACAAATGTACGACGGATATTCTTCGGTAACCCCTTAACTAGCGCAATACATTTGTCCCGCAACATTCCGGGCACTAACCAGTCAAAAAAGTAGCGTGGTGATTGATGTAACAACGCTAAAGGCAAAATTAGACTAACACCATCTTCGGCATGGCCCGGTTGAAAGTGGTATTGAAGGCTATATTCAAAGTCATCTATCAGTAATTGCTGAGGAAATTGTGCCTCTTCACTGGCCGCTAAGTTGCGTAATAAGAGCGATTTTTTGCTCATATACAACAGCCGGGCATCTTCTACCTCGGCCGTCTTGCGCCATTTTTCGAAATCAGGCAAGTTATAGACAGTTGATGGAACACGCTGATCATAATGGTCATAGATCACCATCTGCTCAGCCAACAGATCTCGGCGTCGGAAGCGGTCTTCTAAAGCCTGTAGCTCAGTGACTAGGCCCTGATTATGTGCGTAAAATTGACCCTTACCACGATAACCGTCCTCTACCAGAGCCTGCTGTATAAAAATCTTTCTCGCATCAATCGGGGCTATCTTGCCATAGACTACTCGCTTGCCTTCAACAATACTCAAACCAAACAGCGTCTGGCGCTCCTTGGCCATTACTTGACCAGACTTGTGATGATAAAAAGGTTCGCTATGACTCTTTTTTACTAAATGTGACGCCAGTGATTCTAGCCACTCAGGATCAATCTTCGCCACATTTAGCGCATACTGCTTAGTCGTCTCCATCAAAGAACCCGCCATAACCCACTTTGGTGGTTTTTTACTCAGACCAGATGACGGAAAGACAAAAAACTTACGGTTCCTGGTTCCTAAGAACTCCCATTTATCCTCGCGAATACCGACCTGCCCTAATAAACCTGACAGCAGAGATTGATGGATTGCCGCGTACTCAGCAGGCTTCTCACTATCTTTAAGTTTAAGCGTTCTACACGCAGTGTGCAGCTGCCGATGAAGATCTCTCCATTCACGCATACGTAGATAAGAAACAAACTGTGACCTGCAATACTTACTGAACTGATTAGTTGACAAACTTTGTCGTTTTTCTTCAAAGTGAGCCCACAGGTTGAGTAGCGATATAAAATCGGACTCGCTGTCCTGCCATTGTTTATGGGCTAGATCTGCTGCCTGCTGCTTTTCACCTGGACGCTCTCTGGGATCCTGGATACTTAAACCGCTGGCAATAACAATTAATTCGTTGAGTGAGCCATTATTACTTGATTCTAAAATCATTCTGGCTAGTCTTGGATCAACAGGCAATGAGACCAGCTTTTTACCTAAAGCAGTCATCTTTCCTGCACTATTAACTGCCTGTAGCTCTTCAAGCAGTTTATAACCGTCACTGATTAATCGACTATCAGGAGGATCAATAAATGGAAAATCCCGAATATCGCCGATCCGTAAATGAAGCATCTGCAAGATCACCGACCCTAAATTCGTCCTCACAATCTCTGGGTCAGTAAATGCTGGCCGAGCCTCAAAATCCTCTGCCTGATATAACCGATAACAAACACCATCAGCAACTCGACCGCAGCGCCCTGCTCTCTGGTTTGCACTGGCCTGAGAAATCGACTCAATCGGTAATCTTTGCACCTTAGTCCGAAAACTATAACGCGACACCCGCGCCCTACCAGTATCAATAACGTATCGAATACCCGGAACAGTGAGCGAGGTCTCGGCAACATTAGTACTAAGAATGACGCGACGACCCTTATGAGGAGAAAAGATTTTACTCTGCTCCGCTAGACTAAGACGAGCGTAAAGAGGAACTATTTCAGTGTGTGACAGTTGCGCTCGGCGAAGTGCCAAACTAGCCTCACGAATTTCTCTCTCTCCACTTAAAAAAACCAAGACATCGCCTGGTTTTTGATTTTGCTCAATATCTTCTAAGCAATCGACAATCGCTTGATTGCGATCTCTCTCGACAATATCCGGTCCACTATAAATAATCTCTACAGGAAATGTTCGACCCGAGACCTCTATCACCGGTGCCTTATCAAAATGCGTAGAGAATTTTTCGATATCAATGGTTGCCGAAGTGATGATCAGCTTTAGCTCAGGCCGCTTAAGCAGTAAGCTTTTAAGGTACCCAAGAAGAAAATCAATATTGAGACTGCGTTCATGCGCTTCATCGATAATAATTGTATCGTATTTACTTAAATACCTATCACGCTGAATCTCAGCTAATAAAATACCATCAGTCATCAGTTTGATAAAACTATTGGGTGATGTTTGGTCTGAAAATCTAACCTGATAACCCACCGCATCACCCAAGGGTGACTTTAATTCTTGAGCGATTCTCTCCGCAACTGTGCGCGCGGCAATTCTGCGGGGCTGTGTATGCCCTATAAGGCCTCTGACTCCACGTCCTGCCTGCAAACATATTTTGGGTATCTGCGTGGTCTTACCGGACCCTGTCTCACCCGCAATAATGACTACCTGATTGTTCTCTATTTGTAGCCTAATTTCCTCTGCACGAGCACTTACGGGTAAATCAGGATACTCAATTGATGGAAGCCTAAGTCTCCTAGCCTCTGCAGCATCCTGAGATTTAGCCACGGCTATACAGAGTTGTAGCCATTTTTTTGAGTTGTCTTTGGACTCTGACCTAGAGCTATTAAAGGTCCGCAAGGACCGAGTCAAACTGAACAAATCAGTACTCAAGACTCTCTGCACCAACTCTAGGGTAAGCCGATCTATTTGAACAGACGTGTTGGGAGCATTACTAGTAGAATCAAAACTATCGATATGAGACATAAAAAGCGCTACTCGGCTGTCTCCTGCCAGACACAGAATCCACTAGACTTCTTAATGGCTGCGAGCTTCTCTTCATGGCACAGTAATTCCTCAGCACTGGCCCGAACAATAGTTAGAGGCGCTCTATTACTTGGCAAGCGCCTAATGGACGTAGCCGTATTTATTTCACCACTGTCCGAATCGGACTGCTGATTAATATTTAAATTAACTTGACCGCCAGTCATCAACAAATAGACGTCTGCGAGGATTTCAGCATCCAATAGCGCACCGTGGAGGTCTCGTTGTGAATTGTCTACGCCATAACGTTTACATAGCGCATCAAGGTTATTTTTTTGACCAGGATGTTTTTGACGAGCAAGCGCAAGTGTGTCTATGATTTTACAACTAGAACCCAAAGGTGTCTGTTTACCACTGAGTTTTTTTAATTCATGATTAATAAAGCCAACATCGAAAGGTGCGTTGTGGATCACCAATTCAGCGCCATCCAAAAATTGCAGAAAATCTGAGTTAATAGCGGCAAAAACAGGCTTATCTTCAAGAAACTGATCAGTAATACCATGCACCTCCATCGCCCCTTCATCTACTTTGCGCTGAGGGTTAATGTATTGATGATAGTGACGGCCAGTCAGTTTACGATTAACCATTTCCACACAACCAATCTCAACAATTCGGTGGTCTTGGGAGGTCTCTAAACCGGTAGTCTCTGTGTCTAAAACGATCTGTCGCATCTTTGTCTACTATATAGTGTGATTGGTATTAAGCTTTAATCGGTGGTTCTAAAGCTCATCTATTCCTCGATTAGCTAAATCATCAGCAATCTCGTTCTCTCTATGCCCGCTGTGCCCTTTGACCCATTGCCAGTCTATACTATGCACCCCGATCAACGCATCGAGTTTCTGCCATAGATCGACATTTTTAACCGGCTTTTTACTGGCTGTTTTCCAACCTCTTTTTTTCCAATTTGGCATCCATTCCTGAATGCCTTTAAGAACATAGGTAGAGTCGGATGTTACTTTAACGTCGCAAGGTCGCTTTAAGGCGGCTAAGGCTTCAATAACGGCAGTCAGCTCCATCCGGTTATTGGTGGTCTCAAGTTCACCACCAAAAAGTTCCTTTTCCTCTGCCCCAAACCGCAGCAAAGCACCCCAGCCCCCGGGCCCAGGATTACCTCGACAAGCGCCATCAGTAAAAATCTCTACACTACTCATTATTTATCTCTGTGACTAAAATTAATGCTCCGCAGAGCCTTTATCTATAACTTTTTTTGAACCCACAGATTGACTAGCAGATACCGTTAATCGCTCACGTGCAGAGGCCTTCCAGCTTCGCGATGAATTAGAAATAACTCGGCTCACTCGCTTGACTGCATGGATCATATAAAAATTACCCAACGGTAGCCCAACTTTTTTACAGCCGAGGTCCCACCTGCGCCCCAATTTAAAATTTTCATCGCTTCCTACTATTACAGATGCGTCGGCTCTATATCCAAAAGGCCACTGATGAGCGCCATGATGAGTAGAGTCTACCTCAAAGTTCAGTAGCGTTAACCAATCTATTAGACGTCCCACACGAAGGCTATGAAACCGATATTGAGGGCTTTTAGACAATAGCTGCATAGGAAGTTTAGCCAACCCCATAGGTCCAAATGGATCTAAAGCACAGACTACAAGATGCCCGCCCGGCGCTATTACTCGGCATACCTCTGCAAGTACTGATTGTGGGGATGCTGAAAACTCAAGCATATGTTGAAGTAAGACAACATCAACCACATCTGACGGTAAAGGGAGCTCATTCAAATCAACTACCGCGGAGACATCGGTACTGCTGTCCGGAGTATGAGTTTGAAAATTAAACCTATGTATCTGAGAAAACTCATTGGCAGACTGCATATCAGTGGCTAGTCCCAGATGCATGAAGCGATACCCAGGTAACGCTGAATATTTTTCTGCGATAAAATCGCGTTCGGTAGCCAAAACATAGCTCCCAAAATCACTCTTAGCCCATCGTGCGAGATGTTCAGCCGTGAATTCGAGCTCTTTTATTGAAAATCGTTCCAACACTTGTTTTTTATTCTCAAGATTGACTTAGTGGACGAAGTAACTATGCGCCCTTTAAAAGCAACAGTATGACGGTTGAACAATCTAAAAACCACCGTAGTAGCTTCAACTACAATGGCACGACATACTAGAACTGCAAAGTACTGAATGTCCGTATACGCATCAATAATCGATATTTTTAGTGACGCTTGGTGTAATCGGTTAATTGTTTGTCTAATGCCGATAACCTCGCTACACTCAGCGCCTAAAAATCCCTGTGAGATCTCTGTGAAATCAGCCCCTGAACTAATTTGTTGCAGCACTACGCTATGGCTCCTTTTGTCCCTGTCAGGCTGCACAGCTACACCGTTATCAATAGAAGAAAAAGATGTGCCTACAGCGCCCGTTGAGCTACTTCAAGTGGCCGATACCTTACCGCAAAGTGCTGATCAGGCCATAGAGTTACCAAAAGACATCACAACTACGACGGTGCCGATCTTACCTGACATAAGTATCGAATCAACCAAACTGCAAGTAGACCTTTGGCACCGTATTCGTGCCGGTTACCAACTAAATACAGAAAACTACCCTGCCAGTGTATTGGAACAGCGTGACTGGTACATTAAACACCCTCGGTATATATCAACTGTTATCAACCGTGCTAACCCGTTTATTCACTATGTCACCGAACAGTTGTCGGATGCTGGTTTGCCTTTGGAGCTAGTTTTACTACCCATAATAGAGAGCACCTATGATGCTTATGCCTACAGCCCCAGTCATGCAGCGGGACTATGGCAATTTATTCCAGCAACAGCGCGTAGGTTTGGTTTAAAACGAGATCGTTGGTATGACGGACGCAGAGATGTTGTTGCATCAACCAATGCAGCCATTGCATACCTCTCTTATCTACATCGACGTTTTGATAATGACTGGTTACTTGCACTGGCTGCTTATAACGCTGGGGAGGGTACAGTTGGAAAAGCAATCAGAGCTAATATAAAACTTGAAAAGCCGACTGATTTTTGGCATCTCAAATTGCCTAAAGAGACTCGTAGCTATGTGCCAAAGCTACTTGCACTAGCGTCTGTGATTCAAGATTCAGAGTCTTTAAACATAACTCTTCCTGATGTAAAAAACCAAGCCTACTTTGATATTGTTCATATCGAAAAACAAATTTCACTTTCTAAAGTGATGGAAATTACTGACGCAGACTATTGGCTATTTAGTCAACTTAATGCAGGATATCGACGCTCAATAACTCCACCACAGGGCACCTATCGACTATTAATACCTACTGATAAGTCCGCTTCGTTCTTAGAGTTTCTTAAAACGAACGACCCAAAAAACTGGATTCCACATACAGAATATATTGTTGTGAACGGCGACTCTCTGTCTCAAATTGCTGCTCGGTTTAATTCTCACACTGACACGATTAAAAACAGTAACAACTTAACGAGCGACCAGATTCGTATAGGGCAGTTACTCACCATACCCAATAGTAACTCCGAGGTCGCTGCGTCAGATACAATCGGTAGATTTCAATTAACGCGTCACGAGGTTGTTTCTGGGGATTCTCTATCATCGCTGGCAAAAAAGTATAGTACTTCTGTTAAGGAGCTGCGAATGCTGAATGCTCTCGGAGGGGAACTTATTAAGATTGGTCAAGTACTTGAAATACGCTCACCTAATCAAGCAAGCAAGGCTGTGTCATTAAGAAAGATTTCTTATAAAGTGAGGCGTGGGGACTCTCTCTACAATATTGCGAAAAACTTTGCACTATCCATTGCTGATATCACCAATTGGAACGGTATAAACAAAAAAAGTTACCTACAGCCAGGTCAACGATTGACGCTATATATTAACCCAAGAAATATTTAAGCTTTTATCATAGACAAAAATAAAGGCGGATTACCCGCCTTTATTTTGCATATCAAACCACCAACTTACTGCACAACATCAGCCTTCTCTCTCAGCGTGTCCTGGTAGGCTAAGACATCTCGACCAGCCTTTATTGATAGAGTAGCTGCGGCTAGAGATCCTCTGGCTTCTTTACCTAACGCACCAAGATCGCCAGAAACGACTTTCGTCAACTCTGCCACTACATAGTCGCCATTACTCATGTAAAACCCATCAATCACGCTCTCTGAATCAGGAATCGGGAAGGCAAACACTCTTGATCTAACCTCAGCATTAACATCCGTACCGCGACGATTTACAGAATTACCGACCTGCCAGGCAAGACCCCTGTCTTTAGCAACCGTTTCAACAGAACTTCCAGCGACTATCTCGGCAAGTAACACCGCGCCTTTCTCCGCGAGTATTCTCGCTGACTCACTAGCGGTAAGGGCCGACACCACAGAACTTCTAACTTCAGAAAGTTCTTTCTGACGCTCGCTAATAAATTGATTAAGTTTCAAAACAACATATCGATCATCGCCTAGATCAATAACTTCACTAGCATACTTGTCTTCAACTACCTCAGAACTAAAGGCTGCAGCACTTACTTTGGCAAGACCCGTAATGCCCTGCCCACCAGACCGAGAGAATGCCCCTGAGGTTTTAAGCTCTAAACCTACATCTTCAGAAACTTCTTTAAGTGACTCTGCGTTGTAACTTAGCTCTTTAAGAAGCTCTACCTTAGCAATAAGCTGGTCGGTAGTTGCTTCTCTCATCAGTTCACGCTCTATCCGAGAAGATTCGTCTGCCAGCACATAAGTGTCTTGCTGTATATCCATCAATTTTAGGAAGTGGACACCTGCGTCCGTAGTGATAGGGCTAGAAACCTCGCCCAACTCAAGCGCTGCCAATGCAGTCTCAAATACCTCAGGAAAGGTATCCCCGGAGGTATAACCAAGATCTCCACCGGTCTCTGCAGATGCGAAGTCGTCAGAATACTCTCTGGCTAACTCGCCAAATAGACCTCCAGCCACAATTTTACCCTGGATTTCGCCGATTAAATCATCACTAGGATCTTCCAATAAGATATGTGCGACCTGACGAGATTCAGCCAAATCCAACGTAGTAAGTTCCTCCTCAAAGCGCGCCAAAATTTGATCACTCGACACTAATGCTGAATCGGCAAGTTTTGCCGGGCTCAACTCTATGTAGTCGACTATTACTTGAGCTTCAGTCTCATACGAAGATAGATTTTCCTGATAATACTGAGTTATTTGCTCCTCCGTGAGGACAATCGAGGCCTCGATCGGCGCAACTGGGAGAGTAAGATAATAAAAATCTCGTTTCTGTTCAGTGACTGCAGCTAAAGCCGACAATTCAAGTTCTGTAACAAAACCAGTACCTGTAATACCCATTATAAGCTGCTGGACAGTCATATCATTAACGAGCATTTCCTTAAAACTAGCACTGGTATAACCCTGCTGCTGGAGAGCAAATCGATATCTATCTTGATCAAAGCTACCGTCAGACTGGAATGCCTCATTATTGACAATATATTCATTAATTGTCTGCTCAGACATACTCATTCTCTGGCGCTGAGACGCCTGCGACAAAAGTTCTCTGCCTATTAGCTGCTCTACCACACTGGGGCGAATCAGCTCATCATCAAGCAAGGACGCGTCCAGACCAGCATTTTCATTCAGTATTCTTTGTTTCTGTGAGGAAATAGCGCGCGCTACCTCTAATTCAGTAATCGTTGCTCCGTTAACGACCAAAGCAGCATCAGCTCCGCTCCCGCTAAGCAATGCGGTACCGGTACCAGACAACACGAATATAGCACCGATCACAATGGTAATACCGAGCGCAAAGCCTTTCATATTGGTTCTAAAACTATCTAACATTCTACCTTCCCTAATTGTAAAAAAGGCGCATCAAAGATGCGCCTCTAAAGTCCAAGAAAATCCGTAAGGATTCCCCAGGCAATTATTAATTTACTGCGTCTTTCAATGCCTTACCAGCTTTGAAGCTAGGAACGTTGGCAGCCTTAATCTGGATTTCAGCACCAGTTTGAGGATTACGTCCAGCACGCGCTGCGCGATGCTTAACTGAGTATGTTCCAAAACCAACTAAAGACACCTGGTCACCATTTTTCAATGCGCCAGTGATTCCTTCGATTGCAGAATCTAGTGCGCGTCCAGCAGAAGCTTTAGAAATGTCTGCGCCTGCAGCGATAGCATCAATCAAATCAGATTTATTCACGGTATTCCCCTTTTTTTTTGGAAGTAATTTAAATACGTTAAAGGCGCATCGAATCCCTTTGATATCACCAATTTCAAGTAAACATGCAGTCCCTAGACCCTTTATACCAATTGCGGCCGCATGCGGTCAAGCAGTCTCTTTAAAATAGACCAAAATAGTTGGAACCTAGTGCGTACTGGGCCTCTGATTGGCCTCTGAGTCAGATTTAGAGGAACTAGCCTTAACAAAATCTGATTGGCTAAGGGGCTGTGGTTTTTCGTCTAAAGCAATAGCCAAAACCTCATCTATCCACTTAACAGGACATATATTTAAATCCGCTTTGATGTTATCAGGAATTTCTTTCAAATCACTGGCGTTATCGTGGGGAATAATTACAGTTTTAATACCTCCTCGATGAGCAGCAAGAAGCTTTTCTTTTAATCCTCCAATCTTTAGAACCTGCCCGCGCAAAGTTATCTCACCCGTCATAGCTACATCGGCCTTGACCGCAATGTTGGTGAGAACCGATACCAGGGCTGTACACATACCCACGCCGGCAGACGGCCCATCTTTAGGCGTCGCACCCTCAGGCACATGAATATGCAGATCATTTTCTTGGTAAAAGTCCCGGCGGATCCCCAATAGTTGCGCTCTACTCCGAACCACCGTTAACGCAGCTTGAATCGACTCCTGCATTACATCACCAAGGGATCCCGTCTTGATAACCTTTCCCGAACCCGGAATTGCGGATGTCTCTATAGTAAGTAATTCTCCACCCACCTGAGTCCACGCTAAACCGGTAACCTGCCCAATTTGATTCTCAGCTTCAGCTCGACCATAGTCGAACTTACGCACACCCAACGCATCTTCTAGCTCACCAGACCCAATATACGCGGCATTAGTCTCGTTAAAACGAACATGTTTAGTCACTGTCTTGCGGCAGATCTTCGCGATGTCTCGCTCAAGCCCTCTTACGCCCGCCTCCCTGGTGTAATA
>Ga0209383_1000582_pt1 | contig 25540 bp, 23 predicted proteins | sample CoawatmetaG02DNA_FD_187510 | JGI IMG/M metagenome (GOLD analysis project Ga0209383, IMG submission 187510) | Marine microbial communities from the West Antarctic Peninsula - Coastal water metaG029-DNA (SPAdes) (version 2) | ecosystem: Environmental > Aquatic > Marine > Coastal ... | reverse complement strand
TATAGGAAAATAACCTCTATTTTAAAGGGTTTTTTGTCCTATTTTTAGCGTTATCTTTGATATATGGTTTATTGAGCAATTGTTTAAAAAATGTAGCTCATATTGCACAAAAATATATTTATTAAAAAAATACTGTCTACTTGTAAATATTCATATCAGTTATAAATTTAAGTTATGAAAAATGATTTATCATTTGAGGTGGTTGTGATTGGTGGAGGTCATGCAGGTTGTGAAGCAGCAGCAGCTTCTGCACGTCTTGGAGTTAGTACTGCCTTGTTCACCCACAAAATTGAAACCATAGGTGAGATGTCTTGTAACCCCGCAATAGGAGGTCTTGGTAAAGGTCACCTAGTTAGAGAAATAGATGCTCTAGACGGGGTAATGGGAGAGGTTGCAGATAAGTCAGGTATACAATTTAGACTATTAAATAGAAGTAGAGGTCCTGCTGTTCAGGGTCCCAGAACTCAATCAGATAGATCGTTGTATCGCATGTATATGCAAAAAAAACTCTTAAACTACTGTAATTTAAAGATTTTTTCAGATCCAGTAATAAAATTTATTTTTGATAAAAACACTATAAGTGGTTTTGAAACAAAGTCAGGTAAAAAAATATTATGTGGCAAGTTAATTCTAACAACTGGCACTTTTTTAAATGGTCTAATTCATATAGGTGACGAGAGAACACCAGCCGGCAGGTTTGATGAGAAGCCCTCTACGGGTTTAAGTGAACAGCTTGAAAAATATGACTTCAAAGTAGGAAGGCTTAAGACAGGAACACCACCAAGGTTGGATGCAAGAACAATTAAGTATGACAATTTAGAAGAACAGTTTGCAGATGACGATCCCTATTTTTTTTCTTTCTTAACTAAAAAATCTTTGAACAAACAAGTTTCATGTCGAATGACTTACACGAATGAAAAGGTTCATAAAATAATTCAAAAAAATTTAAATAGAAGCGCAATGTACTCTGGGAGCATTCAAGGGGTTGGACCAAGATATTGTCCTTCAATAGAGGATAAGATAGTAAAGTTTGCAGATAAGGACCGACATCAAATATATTTAGAGCCGGAAGGTCTAAATAACCATACTATATACCCTAATGGTATATCAACCTCATTGCCAGAGGAGGTACAGCAAGAAATATGTAATAATATCAATGGTTTAGAGAATGTTAAAATAATTAGGCCGGGATATGCCATAGAATATGACTATATTGATCCTAGAGAGTTATTTTTAACTCTTGAAACAAAAAAAATACACAATTTATATCTTGCAGGACAGATAAATGGGACTACCGGTTATGAGGAAGCTGCAGCTCAAGGATTGATTGCAGGTATAAATGCTGCTTTATCTTTTAAGAAAGAAGAGCCTTTTATTTTAGATAGGTCAGATGCATACATCGGAGTCATGATAGACGATTTAGTGACAAAAGGTGTTGCTGAACCATACAGAATGTTCACTTCTAGAGCCGAATATAGACTGAGTCTAAGAGCTGATAATGCCGATCAAAGACTAACAAATAAGGGCATAGAAATTGGATTAATCTCCATAGTAAGAGAGAATTTATTTAAAGATAAAGAATCTAAACTAAAAATAATAACAAAAAAAATGTCCGAATCATCAATATCACCAACAAAAATTAAAGGATTTGATATAAAAATTGCAAAAGATGGTGTTTTAAGAAAATCAAATGAAATATTAACTCAAAAAGGAGTTAATATGAAAAAAATCAGAGAAATTTGGCCTGATATACCTTTTTTCGATAAAAAAATAGATGAGCAGATAGAAATAAATGCTCACTATAGAGGATATCTTAAAAAACAGAAGGCAGATATATTGGCTTTTAAAAGAGACGAAAATTTAATCATTCCAGATGAAGTTAATTATAACGATCTTTCCGGGCTTTCCAATGAAGTAAAAGCTAAATTTAAACAAATAAAACCAAAAACTATGGGACAAGCACTTAGAATAGAGGGTATAACGCCAGCTGCTGTTTATATTTTGTTGTCACATGTAAAAAGAAAGTCTATTAAGCTTATAGCTTAATGGAAGAATTTTTAAAAAAGTATCCACTACTAAAAGATAAAAATGTTCCACGTGAAACATTTCTAGATTTTGAGAGCTTTATTGCCATGCTTCAAAAAAGAAATGAAGAAATAAATATTATAAGTAAAGAAACGGCAAAAAATGATGTCATTAGAGATCGTCATATAGTAGACTCAGCGCAAATCATTGATTTTGTTGATTTAAAAAGTACTATTATAACAGATATAGGCTCAGGTGGAGGAATGCCTGGAATAATCATATCAATTATGATCAAAAACTTAAAAAAATCAATAAAGATGAGTCTATATGAAAAAAGTCATCATAAGAGCTCTTTTTTAAGAAAAGTGTCTAGAGACTTAGGGCTAAATACAGAAATTATACAAGAAAATATCTTTGAGATACAAAAAATAGAGTCGGGCACTATAATGGCAAGAGCATTTAAGCCTTTACCAATAATTTTAGAATTAGTTTATAGAAATTTTAGCAATTATAGAAATTTAATTTTATTCATGGGTAAAAACGGTGAAAAAATTTTAGAAGACACTTTAAAAATCTGGGACTTTGATTTCGAAAAGAAAAAAAGTATTACAAGTGAAGGTTCATTTCTGTTAAATGTAAAAAATATTAAAAAAAAAAATAAAAATTAAAATGCAAATCATTTCCATAATAAATCAAAAGGGCGGGGTTGGAAAAACAACAACTGTAATTAATCTTGCAGCTGGTTTAGCTCAACTAAATAAAAAAATTTTAGTAATTGATCTAGATCCACAAGGAAACGCTACTACAGGACTTGGTTTATCTAATTTAGAAAACTCTACTGATACAATTTATGGGGTATTGAATGGAACAAAAACAATTTCAGAGGTAATTAGAAAAACAGAATTTAAGAATTTAGACATTATCACCTCGAATGTTGATTTGTCTGGGCTTGAGGTTGAAACGGCCGATGACAATATGAGAGCCTTCATTCTAAAACGCGAATTAACCTCATATTTAAATGATTCTAGAGCAAGCTATGATTATATACTAATAGATTGTCCACCATCATTAAGTTTATTAACCGTTATGGCTTTAGTATCTTCTCAATCTCTCGTGGTACCATTACAAACAGAATTCTTTGCTTTAGAGGGCCTCACACAGCTAATGAAGACCATAGAGAGAATAAAAATTAACCTAAACCCAGAATTAAAAATTAGAGGGATTCTTTTGACCATGTACGACAAAAGAAACAGGCTTTCAGCGCAGGTTGAAAAGGAAGCAAGAGATTATTTTAAAGAAAAAGTTTATACTACCATTATACCGAGAAATGTTAGATTATCAGAGGCACCGTCCCATGGGATGCCAGTTTTAATTTATGACAAGTCATGTCCCGGAAGCAAATCATATTTCAGTTTTACAGATGAGTTTATCAATCAAGAACGGAAAATAGGGAGTGCTGCATAATGGATACTACTAAAATAAAAAAAGGATTAGGAAGAGGGCTGTCATCTTTAATAGGTGAAACAAAAACAGAAACTAATATTAACAAATTATCTATAAGCGACTTAGTGAGTAATAAGTTTCAACCAAGGAAAGTATTTGATGAAGAAAACTTACAAGATTTAACAAACTCAATAAAAGAAAGGGGTATTATCCAACCGATTGTTGTTAGAAAATCAAGCGATAACAGTTCCAAATATGAAATAATTGCAGGGGAGAGAAGGTGGCTGGCTGCACAGAAAGCAGGATTACATCATGTACCTGTAGTTATTGCTGATGTTGATGATTTAAAATCTTTAGAGTTTGCTATTATAGAAAATGTTCAAAGAAGTGATTTAAATGCGGTTGAAGAAGCTCGTGGTTATCAAAAACTTATTGATGAATTTTCGTACGATCAAGAAAAAGTTGCACAATTCATTGGTAAAAGTCGTAGTCATATAGCTAATTTTTTAAGACTATTAGGCTTACCAGAGGCGGTGTTAAAATTAATAGAAACAAAAAAATTAACCCCAGGCCATGCAAAAATTTTAGTTGGATTAGATAATGCAATATTTGTAGCAAATAAAATAGTTGAAAAAAACCTGTCTGTTAGACAAACAGAAAACTTTGTAAAATTTTTTAAGATAAAAAAAAATTCATTTAAGAAATTAAAAGATATAAATTTACAAACTTTAGAAAATTCAATTACAGGAAAAATTGGTTTGAACGTTTTGATTAAAAATAAAAAAAATAATACAGGAACTTTAGTGTTAGAGTATAAGGACTTAGAACAGCTTAATAAAATAATTGAAATTATAAAAGTTAATTATTAGCTTTTTTGGAATTATTAATTATAAAATCAGACAATATATTTTTTCCCATATTAGAATTTTTTTTAATTAAAAATTCTATTTCACTGCTTTCATAAATTAAGTCTTTTAATTTATCCTTTTTCCAAGACTTTATTTGTTGCGTTACAAGGGGTTTATCTTTCCAAAAAATTGGAGGTTTAAATGAAGAAATTGCTTCATCGATATTCCTTTTTTCATCAACTAAATTATAAATTTTTATCAGTTTTTTTAGTTTAGCTAACAATGTCCTAATAATTATTATATTGTCTTCATCCGAGTAGTTATTTTCATTCAAAATATTGACAGTTTTCCTAGTATTTTTGGCAAGGGAATGGTCAATTAATTCTGAAGCACTATAGTTATCTGCAAGGTTAGTTAGCGTTATTATTTCTTGAAGAGCTATATTTTTTTTATTTATTGAGTAGCTCTCTATTTTTGTTAATTCATTATTTAAGTTTTTTCTATCTCCTCTGCTTCTTTCTATTAATATATTTATTAGTTGTTGAGAGATCGGAATTTTTTTATTTCTAAAAAATTGACTAATTATAGAGTTCAGTGTTTGATTATTATCTTCATAAAAAGGAATACATACAAGAAATTTTTCTTTTTCAAAAAATTTGCGTAAAGTAGATTTTTTTTCAAGATTTTTAGAATTAAGTATAAATTGAACATCTGTTATGTTTTTTTCTATTAATTCTTCTACAACTATTTTAATTTTATCTGTAGCTCTATTTATGATTACTAGTTTTTCATTATCAAAGAATGATTTTGTTAGAACACTATCAAAAAAAATTCCCTTATTATCTAATATTTCTTTTTCTTCATATCTGTAAATTTTATTTAAATAGTTTTTTTCAAATAAATTTTTTATAGTTTCTTCTTTTAGACCTTCGTTATTCCCATAAAAAAGATAAAAATTGTAATTATTTAATTTTAATTTATTTAATTCAAATGATTTAATTATCATTATAGAAATTTTTAAGAACCTTTATGATTAATTAAATATCTTATTATTTCATTTGAGTTCTGTGTTCCTAAATTAACTTTCACAATTTTTTCGTATTGTGTTAGCTCAAATGTATTCTCGTTATTATCATAAATAAATTCTTTTTCAAAAGCTCTTGTACTAACCACAACACCATTTTCAAGAATTTCAGCAACACTTATTAATTTTAAGCTATAGATTGATGCTTTACCTGTTGCATCTTTTGTATTTATTTTTCTCTCTAACTTATTTGTAATGGTCAAACTTATTATTTTAGATTCGTCTTTGTTTGCTTTTTTAGTCAAATAAGCCAAGTTATTTTTAATTGTTCTGTTTATTATTCTATCCCCACTTAGTTCAATTTGTGATATGTAAATATTCATCTGTTTCTGCATATTTTTTTGAGAGTACATTGGGGTAAAACCACATCCAGCCAAAATTAATAAAAATAAGCTAAGTAGTAAAAATATATAGATTTTTTTTGTTTGTGTTATCATTTTGTAATAAAATTAATCAATTTATTTTTTACAAATATTTTTCTAATAATTTTTATATCTACAAAATATTTATTTATACTTTTATTTTCATTTATAATTTCCATTAGACTATTCTCATTTATATCATTTTTTACTTCTAATATTGCTCTTTTTTTTCCATTTATTTGAATAACAAAGTTTATTTTTTCACTAGTTAAATTTATTTGTTCAGACGTTGGCCATCTTATAGGATCTTTAATGCCAAGATCTTCTAGACATTCAGAAGTAAAATGGGGAATAATAGGAGTCATTAAGTAGAGTATCTTTTTGTAATTTTCTAAAAGTTCTAAATTATTTATTGGCTTGCTTAATTCTTTATTAAAGAAGTTGTACGTCTCGTATAAGTTTGCAACAATTACATTATAATTAAATTGTTCCAAGTTATGAGTTATTTTATTTATTAATTGGTTGGTGTAAATAAAAATTTTATTAGAAACTCCGAGATTTTCTTGCTTTAGTATCAACCTCTCCTTAATTCTTTGATGAAGTGTCCAAAGTTTTTGAATAAATTTATAAGATGCCATCATACCTTGATCTGACCATTGAACATCTTTTTCTGGGGGGCTGTCTGAAAGTATAAATAATCTTACAGCATCAGCACCAAAATCTTTAATAATTTTTTCGGGATCAATAGTGTTTTTTTTCGATTTAGACATCGATTCTGTGGCACCAACTATTATTTTTTCATTACGGTTTGTTTTTTTATAAAACACCCCATTATCATCTGATATTATCTCATCAGGGCTACACCATTGACCCTTCTTATCTTTGTAAGTCTCATGACAAACCATACCCTGTGTAAATAAACCTTTGAAAGGTTCAGTTATATTAAATTTATTATTATCTTTATTTATAGCTTGCATAATAAATCGGGAATAAAGTAAATGCAATATTGCGTGTTCAACACCACCTATATACTGGTCCACAGGCATCCAATAATCAATTTCGTTTTGATCAAAAGTAGAGTTAGAATTATTTGTTGAACAAAATCTCAGAAAATACCAAGATGAATCAACAAAGGTGTCTAAAGTATCAGTTTCGCGAGTACACCTTTCCCCATTGATCAAGACAGATTTCCAGTCCGTTTGATGGTCTAGTGGATTGCCTTTAGTTTTTAAGTTTATCTTTTCAGGTAATTTTACGGGAAGATTTTTTTCAGGTATTTTTACAATTTGATTTTTTTCATTATAAGCTATTGGAATTGGGCATCCCCAATACCGTTGTCTTGAAATACCCCAGTCTTTGAGTCTAAAAGTAATTTTTTTTTTTCCTAAATTTTCTCTCTCTAAGATTTCTATAGTTTTGGCTACAGATTCTTCAGGAGCGACCAGCCCATTCAAAAATTTTGAATTAAATAGAATCCCACTTTCTGAAAATGCTTTATCTTTGATATCAAAAGAGTTATTTTTACTTACTGGCCTCACCACAGGAAGGACATCTAAATTATATTTTCTCGCAAAATCCAAGTCTCTTTGGTCATGTGCTGGGCAACCAAAAACTGCTCCAAAACCATAATCCATCAAAACAAAATTTGCAAAAAATACCGGTACTTTTTTTGAATTATCAAAAGGATTTATTGCTACAAGTTGTGTTTTAAAGCCAATTTTTTCAGCCTGTGCAATAGATTCTTCAGTTGTTCCAGTTTTTGAACAAGCCTCTTTGAAACTGATAAAATCTTTATCATTTTCATAAAGTTTTGACAGTGGATGGTCTATTGAAACTGCTAGAAATGAAAAACCAAATAAAGTGTCTGGTCTTGTGGTAAAACATTTAATTGATTTAAAATTTTTGCCACCCTCTACTTTAAAATCAATTTCACAACCATAAGATTTACCAATCCAATTTTTTTGCATAACCTTAACTTTATTAGGCCAATCTTCTAGCTTCTCTAATCCAGCTAAAAGTTGTTCAGAAAATTTTGAAATATTAAAAAACCACTGATTTAATTTTTTTCTTTGAACGGGCACACCAGATCTCCACCCTTTACCATCAATCACTTGTTCATTAGCTAATACAGTTTCTTCTACTGGATCCCAGTTTACATAATTTTCTTTTCGGTAGATTAAACCTTTATCATATAGCTCAAGAAATAAGGTCTGTTGATGTTTGTAGTAATCAGGCGAACAGGTTGAAAGTTCTTTATCCCAATCAATAGATAAACCAAGTTGTTTTAGCTGTTTTCGCATGACAGAAATATTTTTTTCTGTCCAATCTTTTGGATCTAAATTATTTAGTCTGGCAGCATTTTCTGCTGGCATTCCAAATGAGTCCCAGCCCATAGGGTGTAAAACATTAAAACCTTGCATTTTTTTGAATCTAGCAAGCACATCTCCTATGGTATAATTTCTAACATGACCCATATGGATTTTACCTGATGGATATGGAAACATCTCAAGACAGTAGAATTTTTTTTTTGACTTATCTACTTGTGCTTTAAATGTTTTATTCTTCTCCCAAACTTTTTGCCACTTTTGTTCAATATCTTTAAAATTATACCTATTCATTTTATGTAACTAAATACTTATTAAGTTTAATGAAATTATGTTAACTTAGTAACCATTAACTGGCTTTTGATAACTAGGCTCATTTTTATTTTCATTTTTTTTAAGTATTGCTGCTCTTTTTAAAATTGCTACTTTAAGTTCACTAATTATTGTTGATTCTACTTTTTTGACCTTACAAACTAAATTTTCAGAACATATCTTTTTATGAACAGTTATATTTAAACCATCAGCTCTAATTTCATTAGATAGAAACCTAACTGTAATTTTAATACTCTCATTTGGCTTTTTTTCATCTAGATACCAATCTGTAATTATCATTCCTCCAGAATAATCAACATTACTAAAAGGTATAAAATCTAAAATATCCATAGAGGCTCTCCACATTGAATTTGATGTTGCAAATTCAAAATTTCCAGAACCACTTTTTCCCAAGTTTTTAATACGAAAACCTTTTCCTTCCTGAATATTTTTTTGGACCCTATCATCAGCATTAACAGGAACCTTCCTAGAGTCAGCTGGTCTCCAAACCCCACAACTATTCAGATAAAAAATTACAATTATAGAAAAAAAGATTTTTATTAATTTCATAGATTAAGTTTTTAGGTGAATTAACATAAATAAAACACTAATAAAAACGATATATTTATGTTGTAATTATGTCACAATAGATAAAAAAGCGATATTAATGACACATTTTTACACTTATAATTTGGTCAGTTTGGTATTGTTTGAGTGTTTTTATAAAAATTTTTATTTATAAAAATAATTATTAATAATTAAATAATAATAACAAAAAGGAAAAACATGAACGCATGGAAAAAAGTAGGGCTTACAGCTCTTGCAGGATCTATGGTTGCATTATCAGCGCAAGCTGGTGAGATGACTGTAGGTGGTTATGCGAAACTTACTTACACAGCAGATACTGGTAAGCAAGACAATGGAACAGACGGTAACAGATTTGGTATGCAACAATTTATTGATGTAACTGGATCAGGTGAATTAGATAACGGATTCAAATTTACTCTTTACCACTCAGGTTCATTTACTGATGACACTTCTACATCTTCAGATGGAAACGGTATGTCAACTTCATACCTATCTTTAGATATGGGTGCTATGGGTAAAATTAAGTTTAACCAACATACTGGTAACTTAGGTATTGATATCATTGATGACATGATGCCAACTGCTGATGAAGAAATCACTAATGGTTTAAGTACATCAGATGCAGCTACTCCAACTGGACAAGCTTCTCATGGTAAAGATGGATTTAACTACACAAATTCATTTGCTGACGGTCAAGTAACTGCACACGTTGGTTACACACCAAAAGGTGGCGGAACTCAGGATGATGGTGCTAACGGTGGAACTGGTTCTAACTCAGATACATCTTGGGCGTTAATTGCTAAGCCTGCTATGGTTGAAGGTTTAGAGCTAGGTTTTGGTATGGGTGATATCGGAACTGCAACTTCTGAAGATGAACATGACACAGCGTATGTAAAATATGCTTACGGTCCTGTTACAGTTGGTTACCAAGTATCAAACATCGATTATAATGCTGCTGCAACTTCTGATGAAGAAAACACTAAGTTCGGTATTGCATTTAACATAAATGAAAATCTTTCGATTTCATATGGTGAAGGTACTACAGAAGAAACTGGCAATGTAGATGAAGAAGTTGAGGGTATCTCAGTTGCTTACTCTATGGGTGGAATGACACTAAAAGCGCACAAAAACACAGGTAAAAACCTAGGTAATGCTGCGGATCAAGAGTCAGAGCACACTGAAATCGCTTTATCTTTTGCATTTTAATTAGATAAGTATTTTAAATTTAAAGGCCCAAACATTTATTTGTTTGGGCCTTTTTTTATTGAAGTTCTTTAAAAATTTCTAAAAACTCAGAATAATTATCGCTAGCTTTTATAGAAGTTTTATAAATCGGTTGTCGTGCCTGAACTATACTTACTGTTTTGATGGGGGTCTCTTTTGATTTATAAAATTCTAAAGACTCAATTTCCCAAGGAATTTTGCAAAACTCGAAAAGTTTTTTAGACTCCAATTCTTGGTTATTTATTAAAGACTCATAATTTAATTCATAAATTTCTTCAGGAAAATAATCATTCCAATATCTCATCAATTCTTTATAAAGATTGTTATATTTCACTAATTCATCTAATTTATAACTCCAGCCCAAGGAAGACCCATCAAAAGAACTTTTATATATTGACCAGCAAGTATCTTTGGCATCCCTGGTGCAGTGTATAATTTTAGATTGTGGAAATAAAATTTTTATAAACCCCAACCATCTAAAATTTAATGGAGCTTTATCAATAATAATTTTACCAGAATGATTAAAAAATTTTAAATAATCATTAATAACTTTATAAAACTCTTTAATTTTATCATCAGACTTCTGGCCCTTTATAGTAAAAGCATTTTCAAATTCTGTTTTCATTAAGTTTTTTCCTATTAACTGAGACATAAATCCTAGCTCTCCAGCTCCATAAGTATTTGAGTGTGAAGATAATATTTGATGAGAGAGAGTTGTGCCAGATCTTGGTAATCCTACTATAAAAATAATCTTTTGATCATTGACTTTTAGATCATCTCGTATGTTTTTATAAATTTTATTGAATTTCTCTTTAATATCTTTAAAGGATTTAATTTCATGATCAATAGAGTAGCTTCCTAAATTTGCTCTTTTAGTGTCGTTTGCAATTTTGAGGTATTTAAATGATTCTTTATAGTTTTTTTGATCATTAAAAGATTTTGCCAAAGCATAATTAAGCGGTAATTTATCATCACTATTCACCATTATTTTATCTTTTTTCAACATTTCTAATTGATGTTCATCGTTCTCTACATATTTATGAATATCGCTTATAAATTTATCAGCAATTGTAAACTTAGGATCTATTTCAAGTAATCTTTTTGAGTATTTAATACATTCTTCGAAATTACCAGTAATTTGGTGGGCACCTGCCAAGTTTATTAAAACTGTTGTAAGTGTGTTGTCAAGTTCAAAGGCTTTCTCATATAAAATTATAGCTCCTTTTAAGTCATTCTTATCTCTTTTAACATTACCAAAATTACACAAAATATTCACATCGTTTGGATTAATTTTCAGAGCTCTTTCAAAACAATCAAATGATTTTTCATAATTATTTTGTAACCTATAAATAGCCCCAAGATTACAAAGAACACTTATATTAGCAGGATCGATGTGGTTGGCTTCTTTGAATATTATTTCGGCCTTATTATAATTTCCCTTTTGACGATGTGCCAACCCCAATAAATTATAAAATGCTGTTACCTTTGGGTGTTTTTTAATAATTCCTCTTGACCGAACAATCACTTCATCAAATTGTTTTGCTGCAAAAAAATTTCCAATTTTTAAAAATTCTTTACGTAGATAAATAATTTGATTATTTTTCATTTTAGAAACTAACATATTTATTTTTTTGAAATAAAGAAATAGAAGCTATACCATAAATATTTAGCAGTTTAAACTTTATTAAATTTTTTTCATTAAAACCACCAAGCCCTATAATATTTTTATTCGTAAGCTTTGTTATTAAATTAGTTCTTATTATTCCTAAGAAATTTTTAGATTTTCGAGTTTGAAAAATAGGTGAAAGAAAAATTGCAGAGACATTTTGCAATTCTTTTTGTCTAATCTCCTTAATATTATGCGCTGATCCCAAAATAAGAAAGTCGCTCTTTTTTTGAAATAAATTTACTTTAAGATCACCATTATAAGAAGGTAGATATACCCCATCTAAATTAAGTTTTATCGATAATTTGACATTATTAGATAAATAAAATTTTCTTCCATTTTTTTTACAGAAATTTTTAATACTTAAAATTAGATCAGGGTTAATTTTATTTTCATAATTTCTGTAAATTATAGCGATATTTTTTCCTAAACTGTTGATATAATCTTTATTAAAACTATCAACAAAACAAAAAACTTTTGGAATATATTTTTGCATAAAATAATTAATAATCTTTTAGATATACAAAATACCTTAAAAATAAAGCTAGATGAATTTAATTATAATAATTATTCACCTAAAATAGTTGCTGTTAGTAAGACTTATTCAATTAACCACATATTACCACTAATTAATTACGGGCATTTAGACTTTGGAGAAAATAAGGTTCAAGAGGCTCTTGATAAATGGACAGAAATTAAAAAAAAAAATAAAAATATTAACCTTCATTTAATCGGAAGCCTTCAAACAAATAAAGTTAAACATGCATTGAAAATATTTGATTTTATTCATTCCTTAGATAGCCAAAAACTAGCAAATAAAATTTCTGGCGAACAAATAATACAAGGAAAAATGCCAAAAATATTTATACAAGTGAATATTGGAAATGAGGATCAAAAATCTGGCATAAAAAAAGAGGAACTTAAAGATTTTTATAATTTTTGTCTAAGTCTAAAGTTAAATATTATTGGCACAATGTGCATTCCACCAAATAATAAAAATCCAGAAAAATACTTTTCTGAAATGAGCAGAATTAATCAAGAATTAAAATTCAAAGACTTAAGTATGGGGATGTCTGGAGACTATTTGGATGCTATTAAAAATAAAGCAACTTATGTTAGGATAGGGTCAAAAATTTTTGGCAATAGAGATTAACCTATTTTAATTTTAGTTTTGTGATTTATTAATTTTAATAAAATTTCAAAATCTTTTTTTATTAAAGCAATACATCCAGCTGTAGGTTTATAATCGTTAGTTAAGTGTAGAAATATAGCACTCCCTTTCCCAAAAACTTTTTTGGAATTATGACTTATTGAAATAATGTAATCATATTTATTATCTAATCTATATAAATTTTCTCTTTTGTTGTTTGTATATATTTTGATTTCTTCATTATATTTTTTATGCTGTGGATCATCACACCAAGCCATATTTTTTTTAATAATCTTTTTATTAATCTTACACTTTGGAATTCCAACTCTATCTTTCCTAAAATATAATTTTTTTAAGTTAAATAATCCTTTTGGTGTTGAACGATCTCCCTCTTTCTTCTTGGAATTTAAACCATTTTGACCAATACAACATCTTAGTTTAAATTCATCAATTATAAGGGTGTTTTTATTCTTAACATGAATTATCATAATTTGTATTAAATATGAACAAACAAAATATCTTTATAATTAATTTTAATTTACTATATGAAATTTTGAGTGAGATTAAAGAAATTTTACCTTTCAAAATTATAAAATGTGAAAATGAAGATGATTTTATTAAGGTAATTGATTCAGATATCAAAAATTTCTTAATTATTCATCAATCAAATCAAATCTTGTTATTAAGTAAAAATGAAAACAAAAAAAATTTTTTGCATTTTAATAACTTTCCTTTATCGTTAATCAAATTAGTAGAATTAATTAATATTAAATTAATTAAAATCAAATTTAATCATCAATCTAGGGTTAATGTTAAAGGATATGAACTTAATTTAAATTCAAAGTTTTTTTCCAAGGGTCTTTTAAGTCTTAAATTAACTGAAAAAGAAATAGAACTTATTTTATATTTAAATATAACAAAAAAAGAATCTAATGTTTTGGATTTACAAAAAAATATTTGGAACTACTCTTCGGAAATGGAAACTCATACTGTAGAAACACACATTCATAGACTTAGAAAAAAAATAAGTGATAAATTTAATGATAAGAAATTCATACTAACTGAAAAAAATGGTTATTTTATTTAATAAAAATACTAATTTAATCTAGCACCAACTTTTTGGATTATTTTTGAGGACATTTCTGTTCCTTTCTCTAGACTATTTTTTATTGAAAAATTATTAATAAAGCCATGAAGAAACCCTGCTGCAAATAAATCTCCAGCGCCTGTTAAATCCAAAATATCTAAATTTGATTTACTGCCACATTCTGTGACTTCATTATTTTCTATAGCAATACTGCCTTTCTCTCCCCGGGTAATAACTAGCAATTTCTTAATTTGTTTGCCAAATGTAATAACTTCATCAAAATCACTTGTATCTATTAATGATTTGATCTCTTGCTCATTAGCAAAAATGATATCAAGCTGATTTTTAACCAGATTTAAAAAACTATTTTTATGCCTTTCGACACAAAATTGATCTGATAATGACATTGCTTTTTTATTAGAGAATAACATTGCCTTGTCAAATGCTGATTTTGGCTCACCTTCGTCCCACAAGTAACCCTCTAATAATATCATTTCACTTTCTTTTACACTTTTTTCATTAATATCTTTTTCACTGATTTTTCCTGCAACACCTAAAAAAGTTACCATTGTTCTTTCCGCATCAGGTGTGATTAAGATTAAACATGTTCCAGTTGGTGAGACTTCCTCTTTTTTTTTATAAAAATATTGTACCTTTTCTTTAACTAAACCTTCTTCATATTTTTGACCAAGATCATCAGCATTAATTTTTCCAATAAATCCAACATCATTTCCTAATTGAGACAGTCCAACAATAGAGTTTGCTACAGATCCACCAGATACAGTTTCTTCAATTTTTAAAGTAGATAAAAGTTTTTTGAACTCAACTTCATTTACGAGTTTCATGGTACTTTTTGTTAATCCATTTTTTACTAAATATTGATCGTTTACTTTACATATAACATCAACAATTGCATTTCCTATTCCCAGTATTTTCATATTAAGCTTTTTTAATTTTAATTGGATTTTTTCTTTTAGGATAACAACTAGTACAAATTTTACAAGTCAAACCATAACACTCTCTTGCTTTACAAAATTCTCTTCCATAATAAATTATCTGTAAATGTAATTTGCTCCATGTTTTTTCAGGAAATAATTTCTTAAGATCTTTCTCTGTTTGAATAACATTTTTACCACTTGTTAATCCCCATCTTTGGGCAAGTCTATGTATATGAGTATCTACCGCAAATGCGGGTACACCAAAACCTTGTGACATGACCACACTTGCTGTTTTGTGTCCAACACCAGGTAGTTTTTCGAGCTCCACGAAGCTCCTAGGTACTTTGCCATTGTGCTGTTTCAATATTTGCTTTGACATCAAATAAATACTCTTTGCCTTAACCCTAAAGATACCGATACTTTTTATTAATTTTTCAATTCTGCTCCTTCCCAACATTACAAAGTGTTCAGGTTTATAATATTTTGGATATATATTTTTAGTTACATTGTTAACATTCAAATCGGTACACTGTGCTGATAAAAGAACTGACATTAAAAGAGTAAATTTATTTCTATGATCCAAAGGAACAAGGACTGTTGGATAAATTTTATTTAAAATCTTAAGTATTTTTTTTGCTTTTACTTTTTCATCCATTATTCAAAATTCAATAAGTCTCTCATTGAATAAAGTCCAGGTTTTTTATTTATTAACCATTTTGCAGCAGTTAAAGCACCATCAGAGTACAGGGCTCTATCAAATGCTTCATGATTTAATTTTATTATTTCTTTTCCACTAGAGAATGCCACCTCATGTTCCCCAATAATTTCACCTCTTCTAACCGAATTAAAATTAATTTTTTTTGCATAGGGAAACTTTTTTTTATTTAAAAATTTTTTGCCAATTAAATTATAAAGATTTTTATTTTTACCATCAGCAATACCCTTCCCAAGCATTAAGGCGGTTCCTGAGGGATAATCCTTCTTATGTTTGTGATGAACCTCAAACACTTTACTTAAGTATTCTTCATTAAGTGATTTTGAAGCTATTTCAGTTAAATACATCAGTAAATTAACACCTAAACTCATATTGCCAGCTTTTAATATAGGAATATTTTTTGAAAATTTTTTAATTAATGCCTCGTCTTTTTGAGTAAATCCAGTTGTCCCAATAACTACTCTTTTTTTTAGCTTTGATGCTATTTTAAGGATATCGAGAGTACATTTTGGAACTGTAAAGTCTACTATCACATCAGTTTTTTTAAAAGCTAACTCGGTATTTAAGTTAAGGCTAATGCCAGCTATTTTTTTATTGATTAGTTTGTTTTCTGTGAGGGTTACTAACTTAAAGTTTTTATTAGATCTAGAAGATTTGATAAGCTGTTGACCCATTCTTCCAAGACAGCCAGAAATTGCTAAGTTAATTTTTTTCATCTTAGAAAATATTAACCTTTTTTAGTTAATTAGTCTTTTAATTTTTCCAAAAACTTTTAGCTTTTTGGAAGAATTTTTTAATACTCGGGTTTGATTTCTCATTCTCAATTTCTCTAAATTTTTCAAGAAGTTCTTTTTGTTCTTTATTTAGTGAAATAGGAACTTCAGTATTTACCTGAACGTAAAGATCACCATTTCCACTGCCACGTATGTAAGGCATTCCTTTACCTTTTAATCTAAATTGTTTGCCATTTTGAGTTCCATCTGGAATTTTAATTTTTGCTCTTCCGCCATCAATTGTTGGTATCTCGATTGTAGTACCTAATGCAGCATCAGCTATAGAGATTGGAAACTCAAAAAACAAATTTTCATCTGATCTTTTGAATAGATCATGGGAGTGGACATTAACAAATAGATATAAATCTCCACTAGCACCACCCTTAGTACCAGCCTCACCTTTTCCTGCCAACCTTATTCTTGTTCCATCATCTACACCTTTTGGTATAGTTACAGATATCTTTTTTGAAGCCTGTTTGTTACCTTGACCATTACAGTCAGTACAAGGATTTGTAATTTCTTCACCAGTTCCTTGACATTGAGGACAGGTTTGTTGAACAGTAAAAAACCCTTGATTAGATCTTACTTTGCCATTTCCTCCACAGACTGTGCACTTATCAGCAGAGTGACCAGCTTTGGAGCCATTTCCTTTACATGTAGAGCACTTTTCTGTCGTTGAAAATTTTATATCTTGTTTTTTACCCTCATAAGCCTCTTCAAGAGTAACTGATAAATCATATCTTAAATCAGAACCTCTATTATTGGCGCTTCTTCCTCTTGATCTTCCCCCACCACCAAAATCACCAAAAAAATCCTCAAAAATATCTGAAAAATCAGCTCCACCAAAGCCACCACCTTGTCTTCCACCTCCACCACCTTCAAAAGCAGCATGACCAAAACTATCGTAGTTTTGTTTTTTTTCTTGATCTGAAAGAATACCATATGCTTCACCTGCTTCTTTGAATTTATCTTCAGAAACTTTGTCACCAGGGTTTTTATCAGGATGATGTTTTACAGCTAGTTTTCTATATGCTGATTTTAATTCTTCAGGGCTTGCATTTTTATTAACACCCAAGACGTCATAAAAATCTCTTTTAGCCATAATTTATTCTAGGGTGATAGTTGTTTTAAGTCTTAAGCACTTTTTTCTTTATCGTCTTCTTTTTTATCTTCTTTTACCTCTTCTTCTTTTTTATCTTCTTTTACCTCTTCTTCTTTTTTATCTTCTTTTACCTCTTCAAAGTCTGCATCAACTACATTGTCATCTTTTTTTCCTTTATCATCTTTATCACTTTCTTTAGGTGAATTTTCTTTTTTTTCTTGAGACTTATAAATTGCCTCACCCAATTTCATAGATGCTTCCACTAAAGTTTGTGTTTTTTTCTTAATAATTTCAGCATCAGTTCCTTTAATAGTTTCTTTTAAGTCAGATGAAGCATCTTCTATTATTTTTTTGTCAGCATCTGAAATTTTAGCACCATGTTCTTTTAGATTTTTTTCAGTTGTATGAAGTAAAGTGTCAGCCTGATTTCGTACATCTACTGACTCTCTTTTCTTTTTATCTTCATCTTTGTTTGCCTCCGCATCTTTCACCATTTTTTCAATTTCTTCATCACTTAAACCACCTGAAGCTTGAATTTGAATTTTTTGTTCTTTTCCAGTTCCTTTATCTTTTGCAGAAACACTTACAATTCCATTTGCATCAATATCAAAAGTTACTTCAATTTGAGGCACTCCCCGTGGGGCTGGTGCAATTCCGACTAATTCGAAGTTTCCCAACATTTTATTATCAGAGGCCATCTCTCTTTCACCCTGAAGAACTCTTATTGATACAGCAGGCTGATTATCATCTGCTGTAGAAAAGACTTGGCTTTTTTTGGTTGGTATTGTTGTATTTTTTTCAATTAATTTTGTTGATACCCCACCTAAGGTTTCAATTCCTAGTGATAGAGGAGTTACGTCTAAAAGGAGTACGTCTTTAACATCTCCCTGAAGTACACCTGCTTGAATTGCAGCACCCATTGCAACAACTTCATCTGGGTTTACACTTTTATTTGGTTCTTTTCCAAAAAAGCTTTTAACTTCAGCTAAGACTTTTGGCATTCTGGTCATACCACCAACCATTACAATTTCATCTATTTCATTTGCAGTAAGACCTGCATCTTTAAGAGCAGTTTTGCAAGGAGGTATTGTTCTTGAAATTAAATCTTCAACCAGAGCTTCTAATTTTGCCCTAGTCATTTTTAAATTAATATGTTTTGGACCTGTTTTGTCTGCAGTTATAAATGGTAAGTTAACATCTGTATGCTCAGCAGAAGAAAGTTCAATTTTCGCTTTTTCAGCAGCTTCTTTTAATCTTTGAAGAGCAAGTTTGTCAGTTTTTAAATCTATACCATTATCCTTTTTAAATTCATCAATTAAATAATCAACTATTGTGTTATCAAAATCTTCTCCACCTAAAAATGTATCACCATTAGTAGATTTTACCTCAAATACTCCATCGCCTAATTCAAGAATAGATACATCAAAAGTTCCACCACCCAAATCATATACAGCAATTTTTTTATTTTCTTTTTTTTTATCCAAACCATAAGCTAGAGAAGCAGCAGTAGGTTCATTTATAATTCTTAAAACTTCTAATCCTGCAATTTTACCAGCATCTTTTGTTGCCTGTCTTTGAGCATCATTAAAGTAAGCGGGAACAGTTATTACTGCTTTAGTTACTTCTTGACCTAAATATTTTTCAGCTGTTTCTTTCATTTTTTGAAGAATAAATGCTGATATTTGTGAAGGTGAATATTTTTCACCTTTTGCTTCAATCCAAGCATCACCTTTTTCTGAATTAACTATTTTAAAAGGAGCTGCTGCAATATCTTTTTTTACAGTAGGGTCTTCAAAGTTTCTTCCAATTAATCTTTTTACAGCAAATATAGTATTTTCAGGATTAGTAACTGCTTGTCTTTTAGCAGGCTGTCCTACAAGTTTTTCTCCATCATCAGTAAAAGCAACAACTGAAGGGGTTGTCCTCGCACCTTCTGCATTTTCTAAAACTTTGGGTTGACTGCCTTCCATGATGGATACACATGAATTTGTTGTTCCTAAATCTATTCCTATAATTTTGCTCATAATTTAAATCCTTTCTTTCATATAAGTGTTAATTTTTAATCTACAAGTTCTGATAAATATTATAAATTGTTTGATTTTTCCTCTTTTTCCTCTTTTTCCTCTTTTTCCTCTTTTTCCTTTAAAGTTTTTTTTGAAACTCCCACTAGAGAAGGTCTAAGCAGCCTATCTTTCATCATAAAACCTTTTTGAATTTCTTGAACAATTGTGCCTGGTTCTTTTTGATCATCATCAATTTCCATCATTGCTTGATGAAAATTTGGATCAAGTTTTTTACCAACAGAATTTAAAGGAGTAATACCATTCTTTGATAAAATAGAAACCATATCTTTATTTATAATGTCAAAGTGTTCTAAAGTTTTTTTTAAAGCCTCTGAATTTTTTAATGCTTCATCGTTTTCTAAAATTTGCTTTGATCTTTCCAGGTTATCAATTAGGTTTAATGTTTCTTTGGCAAAAGTAAAACCACCATAATTAAAAGCATCCTCTCTTTCTTTTTCAAATCTTCTTCTTTGGTTTTCCATTTCAGCAAAAGCTCTGGCTACTTTATCCTCCAGTTCTAAAATTTTTTCTTCTGGGGTAATTTCTTTTACAACATCAGAGTTTTCTAGAATATTTTCTTCAATCTCTTCATTGACCTTATCTTCAGAGGCAGCTTCTTTTGATTCCCCATCTAAATTTTCTGTATTAATGTTTTGATCTTTTTCCATTGAGACTTATATGGTATGAAATTTGATAATTGCTAGATGTTAAAGAAAAAAATTATAAAAATATTAGTAGGAACGAACAATAGTGGAAAACTAATGGAAATTAAGGGTTTATTGCCCCAAAATCTTAAAATTTACTCAACATCCGACTTTAAAATTAAAAGCCCAACTGAAAATGGAAAAACTTTTATAGAAAACTCTTTAATAAAAGCTAAGTATTTTTCTAAAAAATCAAAAATGATTTGTTTGTCAGATGACTCTGGTCTAGAAATTGATGCCCTAGAGGGCAATCCAGGAATTTATTCAGCAAGATGGGGTGGCAAAAAAGGAGATTTTATCAAGGCAATGAATAGGGTTTTTAAAGAATTAGATAAAAAATATAAAAACTGGAATACAAAAAAAATTAAAGCTAGATTTGTTTGTGCCTTAACTATTTATGGGCCAAATCAAAAAACAATAAGTTCCATAGGTAAAATTGAAGGACATATTTCACCTTCTATGAAAGGAAAAAATGGATTTGGATATGATCCTATTTTTATACCTAAAGGAAAAAAACTTACCTTTGGTGAAATGAAGCCCCTTCAAAAATATAAAATGGATCATCGTTTTAAAGCTTTTAAAAAGATTAAAAAATTTTTTTAAACTTATTATCTTCAATTTTATAGAAATTAAGAATATGATTTATTTTATTATTCTTTATCTCAAAAATTCCAACCTTTCCTTTAAATAAATTTTTTTTTGTAAAAATTTTTTCATCAACAATTGAATTATTTTGAGCTATTAAATAATAAATCAGTCCAACTAAATCAAAACTCAAAAAAGATAATTGATTTGGGTATTGATTAAACTTTTCAAAATATTCATTTGAAAAATTATCATAATTACTTTTATTGACAGAAGGAAAATAAAGTGGCTGCACACTAGCTTCTTCAAGAAGAGATTCATCAAACCATTGATTAAGAGTTATAAAATATTTTTTTTTAGGTGATATATCTGTGTATAATAAGGAAGTTGTAACACTTTTTAAACTTTCATCAAAATCTGCAATTATTACAGAGTCGAATCCTACACTGCCAAGAGTATCCCTTTTCTGTAACCTCTCAATTAATCTTTCTTTGTTATTCTGATTTGATCTTTCTAGTCTAACTATTTCGTCTTCAAGATTCTGTTTTCTTATATTATAGCGTGTAATAACTTCAATTTGCCGTGTAAGCTTAGTTGGATCAGCATTATAGGTATAGTTTTTTATTATTTTTATTTTAGATTTAAAAATAGCATTCTTAATTTCATTTTTATAACTTACATCTGGAATTAAAAAAATAGTTTTTTTTATTTCATTTAATTCTAAGAATTTTTTAATAGTATTTAGTTGCGAGGTGGCATTGATACCAGCATTAATAATATTTTTTGAAAAATTATCATTTTTGTTTGTTAATGATAAAAAAGTTACATCAGTTAATTCATCAAGATAAATTAAATTTTCATTAAAGACAGGGCCAATAATTATTTTTATATCTAATTTAGCCAATTCTATTGCTCCCTTTAATGTGCTCTTAGGATTTGACTGCGTGTCTTTAGGAATAATTTCAATTGATAAATTATTTATTTTATTAACAGCTAGACGTGTAGACTTAACTATAGATTGACCAATTTCAGAATTCTTACCTGTTAATGGAACAAGTAATCCAATCTTAATTTTTTCACTAGCAACAATTTCTTCTATTGATGTTGAAAAAGTTAAAGTTAAAAGTAATATAATTTTGATAATTTTCTTCATTTTAATGTTATTATTATAACGATTATATTCTGATGATTCTACAGGTTGAAAATAAAAATAATAAAGTTAAAAGTGGCCTTTATATTGTCGCAACTCCAGTTGGAAACTTACGTGATATTACCTTAAGGGCATTAGAAGTACTAAAAAAATCAGATTATATATTATGTGAAGATACCCGTATTTCAAAAAATTTATTGGATCGATATGAAATCAAGTCAAAGCTTATTTCAAATCATAAATTCAACGAAAAAAAAAATTTATCAAAAATAATTGATATTTTAAAATCAGACTGTGTTGTATCACTAATTTCTGATGCTGGAACTCCTTCAGTTTCTGATCCTGGAGCAATATTAATTAATGAGTGTGTGAATAAAGATATTAAGGTATTTCCAATACCTGGTGCATCAGCAGTCTCAACTGCTGTCTCTATTAGTGGTTTTAGCGAAAAATATTTTTTCTATGGTTTTTTTCCTGAAAAAACCAATAAGTTAAAAGAAGATTTTGAAAACCTGGCAAAACTTAATATTTGTATTGTTTTTTTTATTTCTCCACGAAAATTTAATAAATCTATAAAAAAAATTAAACATCATTTTTCAGGTAGAAAAATTTTAATATGTAGAGAAATGACAAAATTTTATGAGGAATTTATTAGGGCAGATATTGACAATTTGGAACCCTTTAAATCGGATCCAAAAGGAGAGCTGACACTTGTTATTTCTGAAAAACCTAAAAAAAAAAATTCTTCGATAATTTTAGAAGAATCTGATAAAAAAGTAATACAAAAAATGATTAAAAAATTAAGCATTAAAGATATCACTGATTTGATTGGTCAAAATAGTAAAGTACCCAAAAAAGAAATTTATAATTATTGTTTAAAATTAAAAAATGAAAAGTAGAATTTTTTTAATAAGTTTAATTTTTATTATTACAGGATGTGTTGGAATAAGCTCAAAAGGTATTTTTGGAACAGGTGTTAGTATTGCTTTTGATCCAAGATCTTTAGGTACTCAAATAGACGATTCTGTAATGCAAAAAAATTTAACTGCAAGATTAACATTAAGAGATAAGAACTACCTATTATCCTTAAGCACTAAAGTTTTAGATGGTAGGATTTTTTTAACAGGAAAAGTTAATGATTTTGAAGAAAAACTTCAAATTACTAAATTAGCCTGGGAAACCAAAGGAGTTAGATCTGTTAAAAATGATATTAAATTAAAAGAAGATTTTAATTTTAAACAGTCAGCAAAAGATTTAATAATAACCTCTCAATTACGTGCTGCTTTAATATTTAATAAAAAAATTAAAGCAACAAATTATCAAATAGATACTTATAAGAAAAAAATATTTATTTATGGAATTTCTCTAACAAGAGACGAGAAAAAAGAAGTTATAAGTGAAGCTAAAGAAATACTTGATGTCGAAGGTGTTATAGCAAGTATAATTTTGGTTGAAGACTTAAGAATTCAAAAAAATTAATTTTTTTTGTAATCAATTACATCAGCAGAGTAAGCAGCTATTGAAGCTAAATTTATTATTTCTGATGTAGAGGATCGTAAAGGTGCTATCTCAATTGGTTGACCTAATCCAATCAATAGAGGTCCAATAACTTTTATATCACCTAAGCTTTTCAGCATTTTGTATGAAATAGCAGCGCTGTGTTGTCCAGGCATGATCAAGATGTTTGCACTTCCCACAATACTTGAAAAAGGATACAGTTCTTTATATTCTTCATTAAGAGCAACATCTGGCTGCATATCGCCATCAAAATCAAAATCTACATTTTTACTTTTTAAAATTTCAACTGCTTTTTTTATATGTTTAGTTCTACTTGTAAGTGGCTGGCCAAATGTTGAATGAGAAACAAAAGCAACTTTTGGAACAAAACCAAATAGCTTAACCACTCTTGCAGAAGATATGGCAATTTCCACAAGCTCTTCTGAGCTTGGATATTCATTAACACTAGTGTCTCCTACAAAAATAGTTTTTCCTTTTGCAACAACCATATTTAAACCAAACATTATTTCACCTGGTCTAGAATCAATTACTTGCGTAATTTTATCTAAAGAGGCGCCAAATCTTCTAGTATTTCCAGTAACTGCACCATCTGCATCGCCACACGCAACCATACAAGATGTCCATACGACCCTGTCATTCCTTACTAACCTATCACAATCTCTTTCTAAAAGACCCTGTTCTCTTTGCATTTTTTTAAATAAATAATTAACATATTTTTCTCGTTTTTGAGAATCTGTAGAATTTATTATTTCAATAGCAAAATGATCATCGTAACCAATTTCTTTTATTCTTTCTTTAATCGTTTCTTTTTTACCAACTAAAATTGGGATTCCTAATTTTGAATTTTTAAATGCAATTGCTGCTTTAAGAGTATTTTTATCTTCACCATCTGCAAAAACGATTCTTTTTTGATTTTTTTTAATATGAGAATTAATACCCTGCATAATTGTAAGAGATGGATTAAGTCTCTGTTTGAGTTGTTCTTTGTAGATTTCAAAATCATTAATATTTTTTCTTGCAACACCACTATCCATTGCAGCTTTTGCAACAGCTGCAGGTATTATACTTATTAATCTTGGATCAAATGTTGAGGGTATAATATACTCTTTTCCATAATGAGGTCTATCGCCACCCATTGCAGCCACTACTTCATCAGGCACATCTTCCCTTGTAAGTTTTGCTATAGCATTTGCGGCAGCTACTTTCATTTCTTCATTAATAGTTTTTGCTCTAACATCAAGAGCTCCTCTAAAGATATAGGGAAACCCAATTAAATTATTTACTTGATTAGGATAATCCGATCTTCCAGTAGCAATAATAGCATCATCTCTAACTTCTTGTATTTCTTCTGGTGTAATTTCAGGGTCGGGGTTAGCACAAGCAAAAATTATAGGATTCTTTGCCATTTTTTTTACCATATCTTTTGATAGAGCACCTTTAGCAGAAAGGCCTAAAAAAACATCAGCACCATTAATTGCCTCACTTAATGTTCTAAGTTTTGTTTCAGCAGCGTGAGATGATTTCCATTGGTTTAATCCTTCTCTGCCTCGATAGATTACTCCAGATCTATCTACCATAATTATGTTTGATTGAGGTACACCACTATTTTTAAATAAATTAGTACAAGCCATTGCTGATGCACCTGCACCATTCACAACAACTTTAATCTCTTTTATTGATTTACCAGATATATCTAGGGCATTTATTAATGCAGCAGTTGTAATAATTGCAGTACCATGTTGGTCATCATGAAAAACAGGAATATCTAAAATTTCTTTTAATTTATCTTCAATAACAAAACAATCTGGAGCAGCTATATCTTCTAAGTTTATTCCTCCAAAACTGCAGGCAAAGTTTTTTATACTATTAATAATTTCAT
>Ga0209383_1000576_pt1 | contig 25730 bp, 26 predicted proteins | sample CoawatmetaG02DNA_FD_187510 | JGI IMG/M metagenome (GOLD analysis project Ga0209383, IMG submission 187510) | Marine microbial communities from the West Antarctic Peninsula - Coastal water metaG029-DNA (SPAdes) (version 2) | ecosystem: Environmental > Aquatic > Marine > Coastal ... | reverse complement strand
TTTCGCTACGGCATTTGGCGCATTATTTGTGTTACCATTTATCTAAAATATTGATTTTCAGTATTTAAGTTATTATGCTAGATATGAAATGAAAGTCACAATTTAATTGTAATCGCCAGTAGATAAATTCTAATTTCAAAAATTTATGTGGCTTCTACATATCTAAATTCTCGAATTGCACCGTTATCCAAAGCTGCAAGTGCTTCTTGGTAACCTTCACTTGCATAAGCTTTTTCTGCAGTATCAAGGCTGTCCCATTCAATAACAACGGTGCGCGTTTTTTGACCAGATTCTTTTACAGCAACTGGGATGCCTCTTGCTAAAAATTTTGCTCCAGCAGCCTCCATTGCTGGCCCAGCCAAGGCCGCATAATTTGCAAGTTTTGTTTCATCTAGAATGGTTGTGTAAATTACAACCTGATAAACTTTAGACATTATTTAATTCCTTACCTATTTTGCATTTTAATTTATATTATTTTAACTTATTCACAATAACCACAAATCTTGTTCCCATCAGGGTCACGTGTATAAGCATAGTAAGTTTTATCACCGTCAATTCTTGTTCCAGGTTTGCCTTCATCTAAACCACCACTGGCAAGAGCAGTAGCATGGAAATTATCTACATCATCTCTAGATTTAACTAACATTGCTATCATTGTACCATTCCCAAAGGAAGCTTCTTCACCGTTAAACGGTTTAGTTAAATAAAACTCTATTTTTTCAGGTGTTTCTTTTGACCCATATGCTATGTAATCTGATTCAGTTAAGCCTCGTACTAATCCAAGTGATGCAAGGACAGGGTCGTAAAACTTTGCCGAAGCAACTAAATCATTTGTGCCTACCATCACATAGCCAATCATAATGTTTTCTCCATTTCTGAATTTTTCTTATTCATGTGATATCGTCGACAAGATATATACACAAGCGATGCTTTCTCAATTAAGCTGTGGCTTCGAGCATGTATTTTAGCCTCGATTGTATTATTTCTTCAGTCTCTGCCATAATACGGTCAATTAACTCCTTACATGATGGAATATCATGAATCAAACCAGCAACCATTCCACAAGACCAAGCGCCAATATCCATGTCACCGTCGAGCATTACTTTGGGATAGACACCTGCTACATCTTCAAGAATGTCTTCAAATTTAATATCTGAACCACGTTCTTTTTCAACGGCAAGCACTCTTTCCACAGCTTTGTTATTTAATACTCTTTCGGTATTTCTCAATGGTCGCATAATTAAGCGCGTATCTAATTCTGACGCAGCAATTATTGCATCTTTAACTCTCTGATGAATTGGCGCTTCAGTCGTGCACATAAAGCGCGTTCCCATATTCATTCCATCTGCACCCATGGCTATTGACGCGACCAACGATCTTGCATCAGCTTGTCCACCAGAGGATACAAATGGTATCTCTAACTCATCTGCTGCTCGTGGCAAAAGTATCATATTTGGTATATCGTCTTCTCCTGGATGGCCGCCACATTCAAAACCGTCTACTGAAACTGCGTCACAACCTATATCCTGAGCTTTTAAAGCATGTCTTACAGAGGTGCATTTATGAATAACTTTAATTCCGGCATCTTTTAAATATGGTAAAACTTGAATTGGATTTCGTCCTGCTGTTTCTACTACCTTTACACCACCCTTTATTATAGCTTTTACGTATGCTGGATAATCAGGGGCTGTTACCGTTGGTAGAAAGGTCAAGTTAACTGCAAACGGTTTGTCTGTCATATCATTACATCTACTGATTTCGTTAGCTAGTTTTTCTGGAGTGTTTTGAGTTAAACCTGTTATTGTGCCTAGCCCTCCCGCATTTGATACAGCTGCTGCTAGTTCAGCAAAACCAACGTAATGCATGCCACCTTGAATTATAGGGTGTTCGATGTTTAGCATTTCAGTAATTTTAGTCTTCATCTTCTTTTCCTTTTTCAAGCACTGTGTTTATTTATATTCTTAGAAATATTTTGTTAAATCATTTCATTGTCAGAACAACTTTTCCTAACGATTTTCGCTGTTCAACACTTGCTAATGCCTTGGCGGCATCTTTTAGAGGAAAGGATGCTGTTATTTGGGGTTTTATTTCTTTATTTTTATACATATTGAATAATTCAGTAAGATATTTTTGATGCTGTTTTGGGTTTCTCATGGTAAATGCGCCCCAAAACACACCAACAATTTGACAACTCTTCAATAAGATTAGGTTGAGAGGAATTTTAGGAATTCCAGCTGGAAATCCAACAACTAAAAACCGTCCATTCCAGGCCATTGACCGAATACATGGTTCTGCATAATTTCCGCCAACTGCATCATAAACCACGTTAATCCCGTTTTGACCCGCTATCTCTTTTATTTTTGCTGATAAATCCTTTTGAGAATCTCTGTTCATAATTTTTGGATATACAATTGTTTCATCAGCACCAATTTTTTTACAGAAAGCTGCTTTATCTTCAGAAGATACTGCCGCAATTACTTTAGCCCCAAGAGTTTTCCCCACCTCAATTGCTGCTGCTCCGACACCACCTGCTGCACCAAGAATTAATAGTGTTTCTCCTTCTTTTATTGCCGCTCTATCTCTGAGCGCATAGTGAGAAGTGCCATATGTAAAGATAAAGCACGCTGCGTCTTCAAATGGCATTTCTTGAGGAATTTTAATTGCTGTAATCGCGGGTACATTTATGTGTGTGACGAAGCCACCATGTCCAGGAACGGCCAGAACCCTATCCCCAACATTAAAATCCTTAACATTAGGGCCAATACTTTCAATTATTCCAGCAACTTCTCCACCTGGCGCAAAAGGTCTTGGGGGTTTGATTTGGTATAGATCACGAATTATTAGCGTATCTGGAAAATTTACCCCAGCTGCTTTAACAGCGATGCAAATTTCACCTTCTTTAGGCTCTTTAAGCGAAATTTCAGTAAGTATTAATGTTTCTGGCCCGCCTGGGGCATGACTTAGCATTGCTTTCATAATTAACCTCTATCTGGTTTAAAGTATTTTTTTGAAATTATTATACGAATGAAAGCGATCAATCAAATTACCAAATTTTCATAGTAAGCTAATTTTGCCAATGGCTAAATGTTGAAATTGCTTTATTTGTTTTTATGCACTCCTGACAATGCATTTAAAATAAGAGCAAAGAATAGAATTGCACCACCTATAAGAGTGGAAAACTCTGCTTGTTCTCTTAAAATTATCCAACCCCAAACTGGCGCTAATATTACTTCAACCATGCTCAAAAGAGCCAGATTAGTAGCAGTTAATACCTTACTACCAATGGAAAATAAAATCATACCACCACCAAGTAGGAATACACCCATACATATTGATTTTACGGTATCTGAAGCAGAAATAATAAATCCGCTTTCATTGAATGACAAAATTACACCTGCAAATATAATGGAGAATACTCCTCCTAAAACAATAGCTGGGCTCATATTATTTAATTTACCCCATCTAAGGGAAAGTGTGAATCCGGCAAAACCAAGTGCTGAAGTTAGCGCAGCTAGATTTCCTTTTATTCCACTAAAAGAAAGACCTCCACTGACCATAATTAAAATACCAATCATTGAACAAATTAATGCCCACCAGGTAGCTTTTTGAATAGGTTCTTTTAGCAAAGGCCAAGCTAAGATTGCTGTTAGAAATGGAGCACAAGCAAATAAAAAAGCCGCGTTTGCAATGGAAGTGGATTGGAAGGCGTATATACTACCAGCGAAGGCTAACACGAGAGATATTGCCGCGGTTAAACCAGCTAAACCTATATTTGTTAGAGCCTTAAGGGGGTGTCCTTTTGATTGCCAGTATATATAGAAAAAAAGAACAAATATCATCCCTACTGATCTATATAAAAGTATTTGCCAAGTTGTGGCATTATCAATGAAACGAATAGCAGTTCCCATACCAGACCAACATAGTCCAGCACCTAGAACTAGAATAACGCCCAATTTATATGATGTGTTTGACAAAAGCACTCCCAAAAATAATGTACTATAATCGATTGTTAAATTATCACTATTGATATTTTTTCCAATATTAAAGTGATTTTCTAATTCGTGATGAAACATCTTAGAGTGTTGGGAAATTTCTTGTTGTACAATCACAGGACATCAGTAGGTTAAAATTTATTTTAACCCGAGTCGATAAAGCTATTTGGAGGTCAATTCATGTCAACTTTGTTAAATTCATTAAAATTTTCAAGTGGGCTTGAAATGAAGAATCGTTTCATGCTCGCTCCACTAACAAACTGCCAGAGTTATGATGATGGTGTTCTATCCGACGAAGAATTCAATTGGTTAACTATGAGGGCTGCTGGTGGTTTTGGATTAACAATGACTTGCGCTGCACATGTACAAGCCATAGGCCAGGGGTTTCCTGGGCAACTGGGTGTTTTTTCTGATAAACACTTGGATGGCTTAACCCGATTAGCAAAAAAAATAAAATCATATAAAAGTATTTCTATCTGTCAAATTCATCATGCTGGAATGCGATCCCCAGCAGAAATTATTGGTGAGGCTCCCGTTTGTCCATCTGCTAATGAGAAATTTGGTGCTAGAGCATTATCATTAATAGAAGTTGAGCAGCTTATAGAAGATTTCATCATGGCCGCAATTCGCTCTGAAAAAGCGGGTTTTGAAGGAGTCGAAATTCATGGTGCGCATGGATATATTATCGGCCAGTTTTTAAGTGCGGAAATAAACCAGCGAAATGATATTTATGGTGGAACTTTGGAGAATAGATCTAGAATTCTTTATGAGATTATTGATGGAATCCGAAAGCGTTGTAATCCAAATTTTGTTTTAGGTGTTAGGTTATCACCTGAAAGATTTAATATGAAATTAAGTGAAATAAAAAAATTGGCACAAGATTTGATGATGTCTGGTAAGATTGATTTCTTGGACATGTCTCTGTGGGATGTTTTTAAGGAACCGGAAGAAGATGAGCATAAAGGAAAATCATTACTGTCGCATTTTACCTCTCTAAAGAGGGCAAAAACCAAATTAGGGGTCGCAGGTAATATAACAACGCCAAAGGATGCTGAGATGGTGCTGGCAGATGGAGTGGATTGGTTGATGTTGGGCCGGGCGGCAATACTTCATCATGATTTCCCCAATCGATATGAAGTTAATCCAAGCTTTGAGCCAATAAAAATCCCAGTTTCCAGAGAATATTTAGCATCAGAAGGACTTTCCACAAAATTTGTTGACTACATGTCAGGATGGAAGGGGTTTGTTGAGTAAGTGTTAATCGCATAACATCATTGCTGAGATAGTTTTATGCCGGTTGTGCCATAATGGAAATTTATATTACTCTTTATAAAGATAAAGCTGATCTTTTGAAAATGGTGTGCGATTATGATAACAATCAAATATTAATATTTATGAATAAATACCTTAATACTAATTTAAAAAATATCGTTAGATGTTAAATCAATTTCAAAGGTAACTTAAATGCGCGATAAACGTCATGATATACTATTTGAACCTATAACTTTAGGGCCTGTAACTGCAAAGAATAGATTTTATCAAGTTCCACATTGCAGTGGAATGGGTTGGAGAAGACCAAAAACTGCTGCGGCGATGAGGGGTGTGAAGGCTGAAGGTGGGTGGGGCGTCGTTAATACGGAGTATTGTTCAATACACCCCACCTCAGATAATGACTCCTTTCCCTATGCTGCTTTGTGGGATGATAATGATATAAAAGCCCATAGTTTAATGACGAACAATGTCCATAAACACGGAGCATTAGCTGGGGTGGAGCTTTGGATTGGTGGTGGAATGGTTGTCAATTTGGGAACCCGAATTCCTGCGCTTGGAATACAAAACCGCCCTCAAACTGATTACAGTGTCAATCATCCAGGTCAAGGTCGCGCTCTTGATAAGCAAGATATAAAAAATATTCGTAGGTGGCATAAAGATGCTGCAATGCGCGCAATCCAAGCAGGGTTTGATATTATTTACGTATATGCAACGCATGGATATTTACTCTCAGAATTTCTAAGTGCATCTACCAATGATCGATCAGATGAGTATGGTGGATGTTTAAAAAACCGTGTCAGATTAGTTAAAGAGTTGATTGAGGAAACTAAAGAAGCAGTTGCTGGTAAAGCTGCTGTGGCGACACGCTTCAGTGTTGATTTACAAGAACCAGAAAGTTATGATGCATTTGGATTATTAGCTGATTTGCCTGATTTATGGGATCTTACTGTTAATGATTATAATACTGAAATGGGTAATTCTCGGTTTGTTAAAGAGGGATCGTTGGTATCTAGTGTTTCGGCTGCTAAATTATTAACAAAAAAACCTGTAGTTGCTGTTGGTCGATTTACATCCCCAGACAAAATGGCTGAATTATTAAGAAATGGCTCTCAAGATTTAATTGGTGCGGCTAGACCATCTATTGCAGATCCATTCTTACCACTAAAAATTTCAGAAGGCAGATTTGAAGATATTAGGGAATGTATCGGCTGTAATATTTGTTATGCCCATGACTCTCTTGGTGTGCCCATACGCTGCACTCAAAATCCTACAATGGGTGAGGAGTGGCGTTTTGGTTGGCACCCAGAAAAAATAAAAAAGAAAAAATCACCAAAAAGATTTTTGGTTGTTGGTGCTGGCCCCTCTGGTCTCGAGGCTGCGCGGGTATTGGGTGAGCAAGGAAATAAAGTTATTTTAGCTGAAGCAACTAGGAATTTAGGTGGACGCGTAATTAAAGAATCTAATTTATTGGGTTTGGCAGAATGGCGTCGAGTTAGTGACTGGAGAATTACTCAGATTAATAAATTGTCTAATATTGAAATCTATAGGGAAAGTGAATTAGTAGCAGATGATGTAACTGAATTAAACGTAGATTTTGTTATGATCGCTACTGGGGCTAAATGGGCCGAAGATGCTATAGGTAGACATAGTGATACTGGTTTTGAAATAGCTGATAAGAATATGATTATTGGTGCTGAACGTATATTAAGTGGTGAGAAGATAGATGCTGAATGCATAGTGATCTATGATGATGACCATTATTATATAGGCTCTGTAATGGCTCTAGAACTTGCAAAAAGAGGTCATAAAATTGTATTAGTCACGCCAGCTGGCCGACCTTGTAGCTGGGGTAAGTATACGGATGAACAAGCTCCCTCTAATTTGGCATTATATGATGCGAACGTAAAAGTGATTACTAACAAGACAATCATTAATGTCGAACAAGGAATCGCTGAGGCAAAGTGCATTTATTCTTCTGAAGTCACAGTTATTAACTGTGATGCAATAATTCCCCTAACTAGAAGAATTCCCTCAGTTGATTTGTATAATTCACTAGCAATATCAACAGAAAATGGACGTAATCCTTCAATGATTAAAATTGGAGACGCTGATGCACCATCTCATATAGCCGCAGCAATTTATAGTGGCTATAGATCTGCTATTGAATGTAGGGAGAGTTTTTCATCGTCTGAATTTTATGGAAAACGGGAAAATCAACTTATTTAAATTAAATGACTTAAACGTTTTATTTCTGAATTAATGTGTCAGTTGGTCGCGTTTTTAAATATTGAAAAGTACTACCTTTTGGGTATTGAAAAGTTCTTAATCTGAAAGGTAAGAAATGAAATTTTTGTCAACAATTTTGTTAGTTTTTATTTGCTCCCCCGTTCTAGCGGAAGATATTACGATTGAAATGCTCAATAAAGATTCAGACGGCAATAAAATGGTCTTCAGCGAGGAAGTGGCGCGGATAGAAGTAGGTGATACGATAACATGGGTGCCAACCTCAAAGGGTCATAATGTTGAAATGAGAGCATCACCAAATAAGCTAAAATTCAAGTCAAAACCAAATAAGAAAGTGGCTATAACTTTTGATATACCTGGTATTTATTACTACTGGTGCACACCTCACAAAGGGATGGGTATGATTGGTTTGGTTGTCGTTGGTGGTGATCTTTCAAATATAGATCAAATTTCTAAAGCAAAAGCCTTTGGAAAGACCAAGAAAAAACTGAAAAGCTTGGTGCAATCTTTAAATTAACCTTATTGTATTTCGAGTTCACCTTCTATCTCGATTGCAAAATTCATTGGTAACCCTGCAACGCCGATTGCTGAGCGTGCATGGTTACCAATATTCTTTCCAAAAATATCAATGATTAAATCACTGAAACCATTAATAACCAGATGTTGTTCATCAAAATCTGGTGTTGAGTTAACCATCCCAAATACACGACCCCAACCTGTAATGCGAGAAAGTTCTCCAATCTCATGTTTTAAATTAGAAAGCACTGATAGGGCGATTTCTCTAGCTGCTATATGAGCCTGGTCCATAGTGAGGTCTCTACCTACCTTGCCATATGGGCCATCAATTTTTCCCTTATCAGAGTGTCTCGGATGACCAGATATAAATACCCGGTTTCCTCTAACATTCACGAAATTAAAAGGAAGATGTAAACCTTTTGGTAAGATTATTGGTGGAGGCAGTTTATAACCAAGTTCAGTTATTCTCTCTTCTGGTGTTTTCATTTTTAAATATCCATCTAGTGTTGTTCTAAAGTAGCAATAATTATAGTGTTGTATAGAGCCATTTCTGCCAATAATATCTAGAACTAGGTATAATCAAATCTGGAAAAAAAATGCCAGTCAAATATTTTAGTTATGGGTCCAATATGTCGGCCTCCTATTTAAAAAAAATTCGAAATGTAAAAACTTCATTGAGTCAAGTTGCAAAATTAAAAGATTATCAATTTGTGATGAACATGCCTGGACCTAATTTCATAGAGCCAGGGTTTGGTAATATTACTGAAAAGAAAGGTTTCTATGTTGAGGGCATGTTGCATGAAATATCAGATGATGATTTTAGACGTATAGTTGCATCCGAGGGTGAGGATTACATGGTTGCAGATATTTCCCTTGAGACTGATTCTGGATTACAATTGTCAAAAACATTAATATACAAATCAGATGTTAAAGAATTAAAAACTTCTCGACGTTATTTAAAGTTAATTGTGAATGCGGCTAGAGAAAATAAGTTAAGCATAGAATACATAAATGAGTTGTCACAAATACGGTCTGTATATTATCCTGTGCTCTCAGAGTATTATTCGATAGTAGTTTATTTTTGGGTAAAAAGTAGAGCACGTAAAATAGGGTGATAAATAGTATTTTGTATAAGTAAGTACTATTTGAATAAAACTACGCGCTCTTAAGGTATATATAACAAAAGGTGTGTATTTAAAAAGTTTAATAAAAAGTACTGCAATATTAATTTTCTTTATTACATGAACGATAAGTAAAGAACTTATGTCAGAGAATATTTAAGAGCTAAATTGTAGAATAGGAGATATATAATAATGAGTGAACGCACCCCAAGGCCTCGTAGAAGTTTTATTTTTACTCCAGGTCTAAAACCAGAAATGTTTCCAAAAGCATTAGCTTCGGGGGCAGATATGGTCTGTATTGAATTAGAAGATGGCATAGCTCCTAAAGACAAAGAAGAAGCTCGAATAAAAGCATTAAAGCTGTTTGAAACTCCTCAAGCTGTAGATGGCATTGAAAGAATTGTGAGGATAAACTCAATGCGTGAAAGGTTTGGTATCGAAGATGTTTTGGCAGTTTTAGCAACAGATACACCGCCACCAAGTTTAATGATGCCAAAGGTGCGCTGTCCAGATGAAGTAGTAATGCTTGACCAACTTCTAACTGAACGAGGCCATGAAACACGATTACATATAATAATAGAAACAAATGCCGGGTTAGAGGCTGCATATGAGATTGCGCATTGTAGTAATCGGATAGAGGCAATGTTTTTTGGTGGAGTGGACATGGCAGCAGAACTTCGTTGTGAAAACAACTGGGATCAACTGTTTTATGCGCGTTCGCGTGTAGTTCACGCTGCCGCTTCGGCAGGTTTAGATGTAATCGATGTTCCCTTTTTAAATTTAGAAGATTTAGATGGAATGTGTGTTGAAGCACAACAGGCAAAAAACCTTGGATTTGCTGGTAAAGGATCTGTTCATCCCAAACAGATTGGTCTTTTGAATAATATTTTTACGCCTTCTGATGAAAAAATCTTAAGAGCTAGACGAATAATTACAACTTTTGAAGAAGCTGATACTGGACTTGTCGTTATTGATGGAAAATTAATTGAAAAGCCAGTAATGCGTGAAATGTACCGTATTGTTGCAATTGCTAATAAACTAGGAAAATAATTAAAAAATTAATAGGATTAAAAATGATTAAAAAATTTGATGCTTCTACAGCAATGCTTTTGGTGGATGTCCAAAGGGGTGTTAATGATACCTCTTATTATGGTGGGAGCAAAGGGAGACGAAACAATCTTAACGCTGAAGAAAACATCATAAAAATATTAAATGAATGGCGTTTATCTGAACGGATGGTGGCATTTACAAAGCATAACTCAAGAGAGGCAAATTCGCCCCTAAAGTTAAGTTTAGAAAGTGGTCAACAACTTGATGGAATGGAGCCTGAAAAAGGGGATATTGTTGTTGAAAAAGACGTGAATAGTGGGTTTATTGGAACTTCATTAGAATTAGATTTGCGGCGTGCGGGTGCTCAAAGACTTTTAGTGGTGGGGTTTTTTACTAATGTTTGTATTGAAACCACGGTACGGATGGCAGGAAATATGGGTTTTGATACGTATTTAGTGCATGATGCTTGCGCTGCTATGAATGGCATTGGTCATGATGGTGAGGACTATGACCCAGTCCTTGTCCATAAAATGGCAATTGCAAATATGCATGGTGAATTTTGCACAGCAATTACAACAAAGGATGCGATTGATTTGTGTAAAAGTGATGCAGCACATTTGGATCGCGTGCAGGGTAATGAATGACATTTAGTGTATCATCAATGACTGCTTCTTTAAGAAAAGTGGCCCTTCTTAAACCAGGCGCTTGTTTAAAAAATGCTGATCCAAGTAAATGGCATTATGGGCCTACATTTGATCCAGGAAAAGTTGAAGAAATTCATGCCTCATTTGTTAGTTTATTAGAAAATGAAGGTGTTGAGATTTTTTGGATCGAAGACCACAATTCAGAAATTGCAGATGCTGTATTTACTTATGATGCTTCGTTAATGACTAAGTTTGGAGCAATTTTGATGTCTCCAGGAAAGGTGCTTAGATCTGGGGAACAAGATTTGCACAGGGTATTTTATAAATCACACAATATACCAATTATTGGATCAATTTCTGGTGATGCAAGAGCGGAAGCTGGAGATACACTTTGGTTGGACGAGACAACACTTGTTGTTGGAAGGGGATTTCGGACAAATCAACTGGGTGTAAACCAAATAAAGAATCTCTTAGAGCCACGAGGTGTTAATGTATTTGCTTTTGATTTGCCATTTTATGCTGGTGCTGCTGCATGTTTGCATTTAATGTCTCTTATCAGCTTGGTCGATACTAGAGCTGCCTTGGTGGTTATGCCATTATTACCTGTTGGATTTTATGAATTATTAAGTTCTAAGGGCTTTCAATTAATAGAAGCTCCAATGTCAGAATTTGAAGAGAGCAATACTTTAAGTACGAATGTGTTAGCTATCTCGCCAGGGAATTGCGTTATGCTTAATGGCTTACCAAAAACCACTGAAAAACTCCAAAAGTCTGGAATTAAGGTCCAAGTATTCGATGGAGATGCGCTTTGTATTGGTTGTGAAGGGGGTCCTACTTGCTTAACACGACCTTTATACAGAAGCTAAGTAGTTCTGTTGATTTATTAATTTTTATACCAGGCAATATCTGATTATAGTGTTTATAATGGTAGATGGGGTAAAGATATAGACGGGTAATTTTTTGAAGACTTAATATTATCTCTGACCTCGTTTTAAATAGGAAATAATGCTATCATGAAACAAATCTATGATAATCGTTCGTGGTTAGGGTCTGAATTGCAGGATAGGCAGGACTTATGGAAAACTTATCTTTCTTTAGAATTAATAGATGATTTAGAACAAGCTGCTAATAACTTTTTAAGTTTAGGCATTGATATAAGTGAAATAAGTCCGGACAATTTTCCATTACGGATTTTTAATAAACATTTAAGTGAATTATCAATAAAATTATTAGATGGGATTGGCTTTGAGGTTATAACCGGCCTTCCTGTTTATCGTTATAGTGCGGAAATGATAGCTATAATATTTTGTGGAATAGGGGCTTATTTAGGTGATGCCAGATCTCAAAATTCCGATGGTCATTTACTTGGTCATGTGCGTGATATTGGTGCAAATCCAAATGACCAAAATACTCGAATTTATCAAACTTCTCAAAGGCAAACTTTTCATACGGATTCAGCAGATGTGGTCGGTTTATTGTGTGTAAATGAAGCAAAAGAGGGTGGCGATTCTTTACTGGTGAGTGCAGTTACAATTTTTAATCAAATTGTTGAGTTACGACCTGACCTTGTGGAATATTTATTTGATCCAATTGCAACTGATCGCCGAGGAGAAGTTCCAATTGGAGAACTACCCTTTTTAACAATACCACCACTAAATTTGATAGATAATCTTTTAACAGTTTTTTATCAAAGGCAGTATATTGATAGTGCTCAACGATTTTCTGGTGTTTTAAAATTATCAAAGAAGCATATCGAGGCATTAGATTTATTTGACTCACTGGCTAATAATACAAGTTTGCATTTATCAATGCGTCTGAGACCAGGTGATATGCAATTTGTCTACAATCATGCGTTTTTGCATGATAGGACAGGTTTTGTTGATTGGACAGAGTCTACCAAGAAGCGTCATTTGTTGCGCCTATGGCTCTCGATGCCTAATGATCGTGATTTACCAGAGTGTTTTAAGCAGCGTTATGGATCAATTGAAGTTGGTAATAGGGGCGGCATAATAACTCAAGAAACCAAGTTAAAAGTGCCATTAGGCTAGTTATCAATGCTTATAAAACGGCTAAGTCAAAGAAAAAGGAGTTTCAATGATTGATTTATACACTTGGACGACCCCTAATGGCCGCAAAGTTTCTATCTTACTTGAAGAACTTGGTGTCCCTTATAAGACCCACTCTATAAATATTTCTAAGGATGAACAGTTTTCTTCAGCATTTCTAAAAATATCCCCCAATAATAGAATCCCTGCAATTTATGATTCTGATGAAAATATCACTTTAATGGAATCTGGAGCAATAATGCTATATCTTGGAAGGAAATATGGTAAGTTCATTGTTAATGGTGATGAATACTGGCGTATGATTGAATGGCTTATGTGGCAAATGGGCGGTTTAGGTCCAATGCTTGGTCAAGTCCATCATTTTGCCAAATATAACAAAGGCAAATCATTATATGCAGAAGAACGTTACTTAAAAGAAGCCCATAGACTCTACAAAGTATTGAATAACAGATTGCGAGAGCGAGAATTTATAGTTGGTAAGGGAAAAGGCGAGTATACGATTGCCGATATGGCAATTTGGCCATGGGTTTCTCGTTTTGAATGGCAACACATAGATTTAAATGACTATGTTGATGTAAAGCGGTGGTATATTAATATTGCGGAGCGACCTGCTGTTATAAAGGGTTACCATTCCCCCAGTTATGTTAGTGAGATTCCAATACCTTAACAAAAATACTTTTTTAAATACTTTTCTTTATACAAAAATAATTCAATCCAACGGCAATAGCTTAAATACTATCAACTAGTATTATCCTTTTGGAGGCATTTTATCTAAATGTTTTAACATTTCTACAAAAGCCAAGAGACGATTTTCTTGATATTCTTTAATATCTAAACCTTCATAATTTAGAAAGCCTTCTCCATCTTTAAGGCCATTTCGATTTTTTTCCATATTATCATTAATAATTTTTGGTGCTGAAAATCGGGTATCACCTGTTGCTTTAGTCATATATTGGCTAGCGTAATATAAGATATCGCCGCCGCCCCAGTCTATAAATTCAAGAAGACCTAAAATAGCAAAACGAAATCCAAACCCGTACTTTGTGGCCTTATCTATATCTTCTGCTGTTGCCACCCCTTCTTCAACTAACCTTGCGGCTTCATTCATCGCGAGTGCTTGAATTCTGGGTACGATGTAACCAGGACTGGCGGAACATATTATGGGGACCTTTCCAATTTTCTCTAAAATATTTTTTAGGTTTTCCGTGACAGTTTTTTGAGTTTTATCTCCAGGTGAAAGTTCTACAAGTGGAACTAAGAAAGCTGGATTAAGCCAATGTGCGTTTAGAAACCTTTCAGGGTGTACTACATATTTTTGTAAATCATTAGATAGAATTGTAGAAGTTGTTGAAGCAATTATAGTACTTTTTGCAGAATACTTTGAAATAAAACTTAAGGCACTTTTTTTTGCCTCGATTGTTTCTGGTACACCTTCAAAAATAACATCAATATTTTTTAGAATATTTTTGCTTTCTTGCAAGCTGTGAAATGAAATGCGATGCAGAATTTTTTCTTTTTCTGATTGTGTTAATATTTTAAATTTTTCAAACATTGATAGAGTGTTATCAATATCTCTATGCGCTTCATTTATTAATTTTGTAAAATCTGTTTTATCCCTTTTCTTCAGGTCAATTAATTGAACCGTATGTCCTGAGAATGCAAAAGATATGGCAATGCCGCGACCCATTCGACCAATCCCTACTGCCGCAATAGTATTCATTTAAAAACCTTTCTTAAGTAATTCCTGAATCTCATCAATTCTATAATTCAGTAAATTTAAATTTTCCATTGTGCGGCCATCTTTTGCAAAATTGCTATTACAAATTGCTGATCCAATGTTTAACAATCCATCTGCTACTGGCGTTGCCACATTGGCCCATTTAGCAACAGAAACCATAAATGCTAGCCCAATTTCAATGTCTTCTCTCATATATCTATGTTCTGTGAGAATAAGTTTTTCTCTCCAATCACCACTATCAATAAGTTTTTCATGCGCGACATTCCCATACATCCATTCGTCGCCATCTGGATTATAGTGGTCTGCTAGTGGGAAATGATGTTCTCCATAGCCAAGTTTTTTTCGGATTTTTATTCGCTCATTATCTAAAGAGGTGGTCACATTTCTAACTGCAGGTTGTGTTCCTTCATTATGTATGTCCCAAAAATCAAAATGTTCGATTGGACCTGCGTTCATAATTATTAATGGTGGGTGTATGATAGGCCCAGCATTCATTAGCGCAGCAGATAATATATCCCCACAATCCTCTACGGCTGGATATGCTTGTTTTATGACTGACAAGGCATGAGTTTTATTTTTCAATGGAAAAACACCAGTTGGCAATCTGGTTGCTCGCGTTGTGATTGCAATAGTTAAAGGTCCGTTTAATCGTGCCAAATATGGAAGAGTCCCTGACTCAGCAAAGCTCACATTTGCATTATTTTTTGAGTCAGCTAATGATTTAGCAAATATCCAACTTCCAAAACTTCCAGGTGGTAGCAATACTACTTGCTGATTTTCTAAATGTGGTGCAATTAAATTGGCGACATCTAATTGGCCCGTAGCCGGTATTGGGCATACTATTAGTTCGGCGCCTTTGATAGCCTCAGAAATACTTTGAGTAACTTTAGAGATTTTAACTTCTTGTATACCACTGAAATCTTTTAATTTCATGGTATTTTTTGCTGACTTTAAGGTGGAAATAGCTTTAGAATTCCGTCTCCAGTATCTTACTTTATGTCCTTTGGTGGTGAAGTCTATTGCTGCTGCTAAAGAACCATTTCCCCCACCTAATACTGCTATTTCCATCTACTTCTCCATCAACTTATTTTTCATAATACACTTACATATAATACTAAGCGTTCAAGGTTATTTTTTGCAATTACAATTTATTCTTAATTTGAAGAAATATTTAGTATTACCAAATTTGGCATAATAAAATTTAGGCTTTATGATTTTTTAAAGGTTTTTGTTGTAAGGCTATTAATGCACCAGCAAGTAATAAGCCTGCAGCGACTAACAAACTAACCCCAATGTCGTTAAAAATATCCCCAACAAGACCTGCACCGTATGGTCCCATTGTTTGCGCAATAGCAAACACCACTGTAAATAGGCTCATTGCTCGAGCCCAACTTTGTGGAGGTAAGTTTTGTCGAGTGAAGCTAGTTACGGCTCCTGGTGCCATAAAAACTGATAATCCAAATACTAATGCCGAAATTAAAAGTGTTATGGTGTTGTTTATTAGTACTGGAAGTGCTGATCCTATTGCGATGCAGGTAAGAATTAATGCTAATGGTAGGCCAGATGAATAACGTGTCAAAATGGGCCCCCAAATAATTGGCGAGAAACAAATGCTTAGGCCAAGTATGACCCAAATTAATGTAATAAAACTTGCACTGGCTGCATGGTCTGTCATCCAAGCTGATAAAAATGTTAAATAAACAATATAACCCAAACCAAATCCAGCATAACCGGCTAATTCTGGTATCATTTGACTTAACGGTAGTGGGATTGTGCTAGTTTTTGATTGAACTGGCGAGCGCACTTGTGAAGCTGCCCAAAGTCCAAGTGGTAAAAATAATAGACTAATAATCCCAAGAAGAATCCAAGCTGTTGACCATGCACTTGGTCCAAGTTTTTCAAGCATTAAAGGTAGAGAAGCACCGGCTAGAACAATCCCTAGTCCACCCCCTGAACCAAATAATATTGCTATTGCCAATGCATTTTTTTTAGGTTCGTTTGGAAATAACCTTGCTGTTAGGGCACCAGCTGTAGAAAAAGACATTGCACCAAAAACGCCGGCCAGAATTCTCCAAAGAGTTTGCCATGACATATTGGCATTAAGACCAGTAGCAAGTAGCGCGAGAGTAGTTGTTATTAAACCAAAAGCAAAAAGCCGAGCTGGTGATACATTTCGAATGAGTATCATAGTTAAAATTGCACCAATTATATATCCAAGTGCATTAGCCGTATTTAACCATCCAGCCTGTGCATAGTTCCACCCCATTTCTGACTTCATTGCCGGTAATATTAGACCGTAGGCAAATCTAGCAAACCCATTTGTTACTGTTAGTCCTAAAGCTAATCCTGTTAAGATAATCCATGATCGCATTGAATTTGAGTTCATCTGCTTTTTTTCATATTTACATTTAGTATTGGCAGCTGATTCATTTTAAACAATGTTCCCTGAATTCAATTGATGATATAAATCTATTTCCACTTATTTTTAAAATCAGAATTAATATAGTTTAAAAGTTTTAGGTGCATGAGAAAGCCACTTTTTTATTTGCAACAATATTCAACCTTATAGTGACATAAGTGGTTTCATACTTTGACTTAAGTTAAAAGACACTCATAAAAATTTTTTATGATCCATTTTTATACAATTTAGATCTCAAAAGGCTATCTGATTATTATCAGATAGCCTTTACACAGCTACCTGTAATCCCCATAATCTCCCTGAGATAAGAGTTATCTTAAAGATTAAAGGTTTTTATGGATTTCCAGATAGACGTTAATGAAAAATATGGACCTCGATGTCCCAGATGTCAAAATCATCTTAATACAGTTGTCGTTCATGGACATGAGCAATGTGTGTATTGCAAATCAAACATTTTTGAATGTTGTTCTGGGGATACTTGCGATACTGATTATAATCTGAAGAATGGATATAAAAGATCCTAATATTTGGATTTAAGAATTTTACTGAAATAACTCAACATAACAAAATGGGGTCTTATGGAAAATCAATTTAACGCTGAGTTAATTGATCGCTTAATGCGGTACGCTGCAATCGACAGTCAAAGTAATGAAGACTCTACTTCATCACCAAGCACCAATGTTCAATTTGATATTCTTAATAAATTAGAAGAAGAATTGAACGAAATAGGTGCTGAAGATGTTGAAATTACAGATTATGGCGTCGTTCTTGCGACTATTCCTGGTAATAAAAAAGGGCCTACGATTGGCATGTTGGCACATGTTGATACGGCACCTCAATTTAATGCAAAAGGAGTGAAGCCTCGAATTATAAAAGGGTACAATGGGGGAGATATTACTTTTCCAGATGATCCTGATCTCATATTGTCTCCTGAGGCTTTCCCATACTTAGCTGAGAAACGAGGGCATGATATAATTACAGCGTCAGGTAAGACTCTTCTGGGTGCGGATGATAAGGCAGGCGTAGCAATCATAATGGCAGCAGCTCGTCATTTACTCAATAACCCACTAATACCGCATGGACCTATTCGGATAGTATTTACACCTGATGAAGAGATTGGTCGTGGGGTTAATAAAAGATTACCGAATGATCTTGGCGCCGACTTTGCCTATACCTTTGATGGTGGTAAAGTAGGTGAGATTGAGTTTGAAACTTTTTCAGCTGATAGCGCAGAGATAAAAATAAAGGGAGTTTCTATTCATCCTGGTTTGGCAAAAGGTAAAATGGTGAATGCAATTCACTTAGCTTCAAAAATAATTGCCACATTACCGCAGGCAACAATGACACCAGAAGTCACTGATGAACGGGATGGTTTTATTCATGCAACTGAGATGACTGGTGGATCATCTGAGATGAAACTAAAATTTATTTTGAGAGATTTCGAACTTTTGGGCTTAGAAGAAAAGGGAAGTTTGTTACGGGATGTTTGTAAGGCTGTGCAATCTTCAGAGCCTCGCTCGGAGATTTTAGTTGATATACAGCCTCAATACCGAAATATGAGGTATTGGCTTGAAAAAGATATGAAATCAGTCGAGTTGGCACAAAAAGCAGTTCAAAGATTAGGTATAGAACCAGTTTCTTTGCCAATAAGGGGTGGAACGGATGGTTCACGTCTTACTGAACTGGGTATACCAACCCCCAATCTTTTTACTGGTATGCAAAACATACATGGGCCACTTGAATGGATTTCAGTACAGGATATGGAGATAGCCACTGATCTTTTTCTGACTCTTTCTAGCTTAGTTGTGGAAGAAAATTCTTGATATAAATATAACTCATAATTGACTTAAAATAGTTTAGCTTGATTTTTTCTTTTAGTTTTATTCCTTAAAATCAATTTTAGCATGACTACCATCGCAAAAAGGTTTGTTCTTGGATTCCCCGCATCTACACAAGGTCATACGGTTTCGTGTTTCGAGTGGTTTCCCATCTGCTCTTTTTACTGGAATTTTACCATTAATCCAAATTGGACCAGCGGTACTGTCAGAATTATCTGCTGAAATTATCACTATTTGCTTTGGAAGGTCGGATTCAATTTCTTCATATTGACCATCAACTTCCAGTTCATAAACAAATGTGCCAGAAGGACATTTATCCACCATCGCTGAGAGATTAATTTTTGAATTATCATCAGATTTTTTTGTAATTAATTTTCTAATACTGGCATTCTGGTTGAAGCAAAATTTTGCATGCATGCAGTAGGAATTGTCTACTTTAACCCTAACGCCATCGCCTTGTAAAACTTCCTGCCTCTCCTCAATTAATTGTGTTGTCGCAGTTTCTTCTCCGTTAAAGTCAATTCGATCATGTGTTCCATCACAAAAGGGCTTAGTGGCTGACTTACCGCATCGACATAATTCATAAATCTTATCAGTTTTATGTGTATTTTTTTTCTGCCAAGCAATGGCTTCACCTTTTGCTCCAGTAATGCGCCTTTTCCTGACTAAAGAAATATCACCGTGTACAACATAAGGTCCATTTTCCCGAACTTCTATAAATTCTATTTCTGAAGTTTGACGTGGTAAGTATTCGAAACTTGGACCTATTGTCATTGTAGGATCTTTTGCGGGAATGGCCATTAATTCTTTAGCGAGAATTTTTAGTTCATACATGACGCCAACTGCTTGACCTAAAAGCTTTGGCTCACCATTGAAGCTCTGTTCTATAATTCTCAACATATCAGAGTATTCCTGATTGAATGTAGTTAGTTTTTCTAAAATATCAGGATGGTCTTTGTAGGCTGTTGTACTTGGATTACTTGCCATTGGATAAACTTGATCCCATTCGACTGTGAAAGTTTCGCCCGTTGGCCCTGACTTTGCAGTATCGCCAACCTGAAATTTGCGCCCTTTTAAGATTTCTAAGAATCTAAAGTAATGACCCACTTCTTGCCTTTCTGGATGAAACATATTTTGATCACCATCAAAGATATTTTCATGATCCAAACCTTCACCTTGCTCCACAACTTCTTCTAAAGCTTTCAGTGCGGTGCCTAGATCTATGACTTCGACCAAGTGTCCTGCGCCACCATAGTAAGTTGTTTCAGCGGTAACCTGATGCTTTGGGTCTCCTACAAATAGGATATCGTCTCCAAGTTTCTCAGAAAGGTAAATTAGACCTTCTTCAAGTGCTTTGTAAAACTGTCCAATTGATGCAAAGCCTTCATCTTGTGATGGAGCATCAGCTTCTGCTGGGCGTTCTATTTTAAGAAAACATTCAATACTTTCAGGAGAAAACTTATTCAAATTAACTTCAAATGATTTGTCGCTATGTGGCAGGGGTGTTGGATAATTTGCTATAAACTCAGGATAATCAAGTTGTGGTTTGCCGCCAGTAGCAATCATTATATTTGCGACCAAGGCCATATGAAGCATTTCTTCGATAAAGACGCTTTGAATTACTTCGACGCTCTCTTGGTTTGAGTTATCTTTAATAGAATATAGGGCGCACAGATATGGAGGTATTGTTGCATGCTCTAATTCTATCGCCCACTGTAAATGTTCATGAAGATCTTGGACTGTCTTAATCATTCTTAGTTTCCTCTTTTGCTAATTTGGCTATTTGAGTTTGATAATTTTAACAAATTTCCTTATTTTTAAATGATTTTCATGATCCTGAGATGGTTTTTTGTGGCCTTAATGGTAACAAGAACTGATGCAACTGGTTCTTCTTTTCCTTCTTTTAATAAGTAAACATTTTAAAGCATGAGGAAAATAATATTTCTTGCTCTTAACACTTCTGATATTGCTTTTAGCAATTTTCCCTTGGCTATTGATAAAAAGTTTATTCTAAAACTCTTTTTGCTCCTTTATTTTACTCAACTTCCCAATTTATTAACTCAAGGGCAAACTAATGCTAACTTTTGTGAAGTAGTTAGCTTGATAACTTTCTTTAGTCTCATTATTTATTTGTATCGTACTTGACATCAGGTTGTGGTCAAGCAAAATTCTTGTTGGGACCATTTTGGTAATTTTAAAAAGTTCTTTGGTCTTTAGTAGAAAGAAAATAATGTATGAAATTTGATTATAATAAAATTTGTTCAGAATTTTCTTTTGATTGTCCAGATGATTTCAATTTTGCATTTGATGTATTAGCAAAAAAAGCTTCAGAATCTAATAAGCTTGCGCTTATTTCGATAGATAGAGATGGCAACCACGTTCAAGATGTAACTTACAGAGAGCTAGACCAATCATCTTCTAGATTTGCCAATGCACTTTTGACTTTAGGTGTTGATAAGACTGATAATATTCTAGTTGTTCTGCCACGTATTCCTGAATGGTACTATGTGCTTTTTGGATGTGCCAAAATGGGAGCAGTAGCGATGCCTGGCACAAACTTGCTAACCCAAAATGACATTGAGTATCGTATAAATAGCGCAGGTGCTAAGGTCGCCGTTGTCTCTGACACCCATGCGGAGGGTTTGAGTAAGATTAAGGATAGGTGCCCAACTCTTGAGCATTTAATTATAGTTAGAAATAAAAGACTTGGTTGGCATAGTTTTGAAGATATATGTGCAGAGGCTTCTGAACATATTGATCGAACAAATGTACCACCAACAAGTTCAAAGGATCTTATTTTAATATATTTCACGTCCGGAAGCACAGCAATGCCAAAAATGGTTGGACGTGACCATGCTTATTCTCTTTCTCATTTGATTACCAAAACTTATTGGCAAGATCTCCGTGAAGATGATGTGCATTGGACTTTGACTGATACTGGCTGGGCAAAAGCTGCCTGGGGTCTGCTATACCCTCAGCTTCTTGCTGGTTGTACAATAATTCTTTATGATGGTGAGGGTTTTGATTTAGACACTCATTTGCGCATTATTGAGGATTACAATGTCACAACATTTTGTGCGCCACCTACGATCTATCGTCTAATGGCACAGGCAAACTTGTCAGGTGCAAACTTTAGTTCACTTAGGCATTGCTTTGGTGCTGGAGAACCTCTGAACCCTGAAGCGATGCGTGCTTGGAAGAAAGCTACAGGATGTGATATTTATGATGGATATGGACAAACAGAAACCATTAATATTGTTGCAAACTTTCCTGGAATGGCAATTCGTCCAGGATCTATGGGAAAACCTTGTCCAGGTTTAATAGTCGATATAATTGATGATCTTGGTAATGTTTTGAATGATGGTGAGATTGGCCATATTGGTGTTAAAATCACAGACCCGTATCCTCCAGGTTTATTTCACGGATATTATCTTGATGATCTTAAGACGAAAGAGGTTTTTCAAAATGGTTGGTATTATAGTGGTGATACTGCAACTCGAGATGAAGATGGTTATATTTGGTTTGTTGGACGGTCTGACGATGTAATCTCTTCTTCAGGATATCGAATAAGTCCGTTTGAAGTGGAAAGTGCCTTGATAGAACATAAAGCAGTTGCAGAGTCCGCTGTTATTGCAAAACCTGATCCCATTCGTGGCGAAATTGTTAAAGCATGTATAGTTTTGGCATCAGGGTACGACGCAACAACTGAGTTGATTGTGGATATTCAGAATTTTGTAAAATTGCATTCAGCACCTTATAAATACCCTCGAGAAATAGAGTTTATGAAAGTTCTTCCAAAAACGATTTCAGGAAAGATTAGGCGGGTGGAGCTTCGAGAAAAAGCTGCTAAAGAATAATTTTCCGAATTAAGAAGTAAAACAAAAAACATATATTTCAGATAAGGGACGTACATGAAAAATCTTAAAATCTCTGTTAACGATATGGTGAAAGAAGCTAAAGCCCGCATTGAAGAAATAACAGCTGAGGAAGCAATCATGCTTTTGGGTGATGATAATGTCTTGATTGTCGACATTAGAGATGTTCGAGAGCGGCAAAAGCTTGGGTTTATACCGGGAAGTTATCATGCTCCGCGCGGTATGCTTGAATTTTGGGTTGATCCGCAAAGTCCATATTTTAAAGAAATATTTGGTTCAAATAAACGGTTTGTGTTTCATTGTGCCGCTGGCTGGCGTTCAGCCCTTAGTGTGGCAACATTGAAAGATATGGGACTAGAAGCTGCTCATATTTCAGATGGGTTTGCAGGCTGGGTTGAGGCGGGGGGTCCCATAGAGCACAATAAGCCAAGGCCAAAATAATATATTTATAAATCTTAGTACAAATTCATCATTTCAAGAATTGTGTGATTTTTAAAAGTAGGGGCCAATACATGAAAAAGGTAGGTTTTTTTAAAGCTGGAGTTGGCCCCAAGGTTATTCTGCTGTTTTCAAATCATACTTAAATGCTTCCCAGTTTGCTTATTCAGTGCTAATATTATTGTGTCTATCCTTTTTAAGGAGTTCTTATGAAAACAGTGTATGCTTTAATTGGATTAGCTGGCCTTGTCGTATTTTTTAAATTTATGGATCGCTTATCTTTTTGGAAAACAGAGTTTCCAATTTTAAATGACATTCCTACTGGATGGTTATTCATTATATTATTATTAGTATTCATAGTGCTAATTACCTTATTGAATTCGGATAGCAATAATAATCAATAGAGCATAAATTCAATAAAATTATCCTATATTTCTTTGAAAAAGATATATTTTAAACCTTATTTAAATATTAAGAGGAAAACCAAAAAAATGAGTTCTTCACTTACTAACCCACCGATGAAGTCTGGCTTGCATTATAATCTTGAACAGCACTTTCAGAGTTTTCATGATTTTCCAATTGTTACCGACTTAAATAATTTAGATGCTGATGTGGCTATATTAGGTATTCCATTTGGAGATCCCTATTCAATGGCAGAGGCCAGTAATGATCAAGCCTTTGCACCGACACACATCAGACGGCATTGTGGCCGCGCTTTGCGTGGACTTGATCGTTATGATTTTGATATTGGAGGTACATTGCTTGATGGAAAAGATATTAAAGTTGTCGATTGTGGTGATGTAGTTGGTGTAGCAAAAGATGTGGCTGGTAACCATAATCGCTCTCAAATGGCAGTAACAAAAATATTAGAGGCCGGTGCGTTGCCAATCATTTTGGGGGGTGACCATTCTATACCTATTCCAGTTTTTAGGGCATATGAGGGACATGGTCCTATTACTTTAATACAAATCGATGCTCATATTGACTGGCGAAATATCTTTCATGGTGTTTCTGATGGCTTATCTAGTGTGATTAGAAGAGCGTCTGAGATGCAACATATTGAGGATATTTATCAAATTGGTTTAAGATCAGCAGGGAGCGCCAGAGTTGAAGAGGTTGCTGCTGCGCAAGCTTATGGCGCCCACTTAATATCTGACATTGAGTTACAAGAAATTGGAATGAAAGCAGTTCTAAATCTGATTCCTGATGGAGGAAACTATTACCTGACAATAGATGCTGATGGAGTGGACCCAACCATTATGCCGGCGGTTGCAGGACCAGCTCCTGGTGGTGTCAATTATTCTCAAATGCGAACTCTGATTCAAGGTTTGGTTAAAAAAGGAAATGTTGTGGGAATGGATATTGTGGAAATTACTCCTAATAGAGATATTAATGGCATAACTGCTATTACTGCTGGTAGGTTTATTTGTAATCTCATTGGTTCTGCGGTTAGGGCTGGGTACTTTGACAAAGGTTAATTATTAAAATCAATTTATTTAGTTTAATCACTAATAAAGACAATTATTCTGCGTCTAAAAGTTTAGTTTCTAAGGAGTTTATTGTGAATGCTTCAACAATCAAATGTTTTTAATTTTGTAAAAGAATATGAAAGTTTTTCACCGCACCGTACTGGTGGTGTAGGAAATGGTAATGTTCTGAGCTGGCTAAAGAACTACCTACTCTCCGTTGGTTGGAATATCAGCAGTCACGAGTTTAACTATAAACATTATAATAGCATATTAGACAGTGACGATTCAAACTTCAAAGGCATGCTTTTATATTATTCCGTAATTGGCAAAGGTAGTTTATCAAATCCGTTATATTACTCTCTCTCTGACTCCACCAAAATTGAAACTGGAACCCAGCTTGAGGATCAAAATATAATTACTTTAATAGGTAAGTTAACCAAAAATGCGATTGCGAATGCTAATGACTGTGTTGTCATTGAAAGTGTATCTGAGTTGGGTGATTTAAGCGCAATTAACTCGTCTTCAGATTTAAATATAAATTTTCCAATAATTTTGGTTGATGGGAGAACTTACAAAAAATTTATGAATAAACGCCTTTTGTTATCATATGATGCTTGGATTAATGAATCAAAAACTTTTAATATTTTGGCAAAATCATACAGTTATGATGAGCAATCTCCGTTAGTTATAACTACTCCTATCTCTGGTTGGTTTAGCTGTTCTGGTGAGCGTGGATGTGGAATTGCCGTTGCGCTGGAAGTGGCTAAAGAAGTATCAAAATTTTATCCTGTGGATTTGGTTTTTGCCAATGCTCATGAGCTAGGATACCAAGGTGCTTACGAATTTGTTGCTGATTATCAAAATATACCAATGGCCGTGTTGCATCTAGGTTCGTGCTTGGCAAATACAGATGCCGAAATGATAAGTGTTTGTCATTCAAAGAATAGTAAAAATATTGCATTGCATTTAAGCAAGTTAGGAATTTTTCCAAAACCACCTGCAAATAACAAGTTAAAAAAGTATTGGGCTGGGGAAGCAAAATGTTGGT
>Ga0209383_1000574_pt1 | contig 25751 bp, 23 predicted proteins | sample CoawatmetaG02DNA_FD_187510 | JGI IMG/M metagenome (GOLD analysis project Ga0209383, IMG submission 187510) | Marine microbial communities from the West Antarctic Peninsula - Coastal water metaG029-DNA (SPAdes) (version 2) | ecosystem: Environmental > Aquatic > Marine > Coastal ... | reverse complement strand
AAATGATTTAATCTCATATGCTCTAATTGTTCTTTGTGTATCATTTTGATCAAATTTATCTTTAACCATAGGATCAATTCTTAGAAGTGTTTTATAAAATTTTCTTTGTCCTTCTTTTTTTTGTATCGATCTAATTTTATTTCTAAATTTAATAGGAATTTCTGGAATTTTAACTAGACCATCAATTAAGGATTGAAAATATAATCCTGTGCCACCAACTAAAATAGGAATTTTTTTTCTTTTTTTAATTTCTTTAATTTTTTTAGTAGCTTCTTTTAACCATTGACCTGTTGAAAATTTTTTTTTTAAATCAATAATGCCATACATATGATGCTTAATATTTTTTTGTTCTTCTTTATTTGGTCTAGCAGTGAGGATTTTTAATTGTTTATAAACTTGCATGCTATCTGTATTAATTATTTCTCCATTAATTTTTTTAGCAATCTTGACAGCAAAATTTGATTTACCTGAAGCAGTGGGACCTGAAATTAAAATAATCTTGGACTGATTGTCCATTATCAGTCTAACTTAACACCAATATATCTTCTTTGGTTTTGACTATTATAAATGACAATTAAAATTGTTTTTTGATTAGATTTTAAAGCTTTATTAACTATATCTTCTAGGTCCTCTATAGACTTTATTTTTTTCTTTTGAGCTTCAATTATTATATCACCTACATTCAAGTAGTTTACTGGACTGTTTTTACCTACATTAGTTATAACTAAGCCTGTTGTTTGATTTGGAAGTTTTCTTTGTTCAATATCTTTTTTATTCAATAGTCTTGCTATAATTTTCAGGGATTTGATTTCTGAAATTTCTGGTGTTTTGGGTGCTAATTCTTTTTTCTCTTCTTTAAAATCACTCGAGGTTTCTAGTCTTCCCAATTTAATTTTTTTAGTAATCTCTCTTTTATTTCTCCAAACTTTTACATCAACTGTTTTACCCACTTCTGTTTGTGCAACAATTTTCGGTAATTCTTTCATTTCATTAATTTTTGTTCCATTAAATTCTAAAATAATATCTCCTGCTTTAATTCCAGCCTTATCTGACGGACTTTTTTCAGCAACACTTGCAACTAATGCACCTCTTGGTTCGGCTAATTTTTCAATATCTGCAATTTCTTTAGTTACTACTTGAATTCTAACACCAAGCCACCCTCTTTTAGTTTCGCCAAATTCTACTAACTGGCTAACAACTTTTTCTGCACTATTAGATGGTATTGAAAAACCTATACCAATCGAGCCGCCTTTACCTAAAATTGCAGTATTAATTCCTATAACATCTCCATTCATATCAAATAATGGACCTCCAGAATTTCCTGAGTTAATTGATGCATCTGTTTGAATATAATCTTCATAACGTGAAAGGCCTATTGATCTATTTCTTGCTGAAATAATTCCTGTTGTAACTGTTCCACCTAAACCAAATGGATTTCCAATTGCTATTACCCAGTCACCAATTCTTGCTTTATCAGAATCTCCAAACTTTACTGGAATAAATTTTTCTTTTGAAATTATTTGAAGAACAGCAATATCAGATAGTGGGTCAGCTCCAATAATTGTTGCTTTATACTCTTTATCACCACCAACTCTAACAACAATATCCTCTGAATCTTGAATAACATGGTTGTTTGTAATTACTATTCCTTTTTCACTAATAATAAATCCTGACCCTAAAGCTGAAGATTTCCTGGTTTGAGGTGTTCCAAATTCTTTAAACATATCTTCGAATGGTGATCCTGGTGGAAATTGAAATCCCGGAAATGGGTTGGCATTTGTGGTCACGCTAGTTGTTGTTGAAATATTTACAACTGATGGCATTAATCTTTCCGCTAAGTCAGCAAACGATGCTGGTGCATCTTTTGCAAAAACTTGAGAAGCAAAACTAATTATAAAAAATACTATTAATAATTTTTTTATTTTATTCATTTTAATTTTTTATGTACCAGATAATAATAAATCCTATTACTGCAAATATCAATCCACCTGTTCTTAATTGACTATTAGTCACATCGTTTAATTTCAATAACATACTTTTCATTTTAGATGGAAATAAGGCATACAAAATTCCTTCTATAAAAAGAAAAAGACCGAAAGCTATAATTAGCTCCTTCATGTATTTGATTTATTTTTTAGGTTTAATATTTCCAAAAAATTTAAAGAACTCACTATCAGGTGACAAGATTACAGAAGTATCTCCACCTATTAAGGCAGTTTCGTAAGCCTGCATAGCTCTATAGAAAGCAAAAAATTCTGGGTCTCTGCCAAATGCGTCTGCAAAAATTGCATTTCTTTCACCATCACCTTCACCTTTCATAATCTCTGAATTTTTATTAGCGTTAGCTAACAATACCGAAACATCTTTATCAGCAGTCGATGTGATAGTTACTGCCATTTCAGCACCTCTTGCTCTAAATTCTTTAGCTTCTTTTTCTCTTTCAGTTTGCATTCTTCTAAAGATTGCTTCACTGTTTGCCTCAGGTAAATCTGCTCTTTTAATTCTTACATCCACTATCTTAATGCCAAAATTTTTAGCTTCAACATTTACACCTTCTTGAATTAAAGACATTTGTTTACTTCTATCTTTTGAAAGTAATGTTTGTAATTCTTGTTGTCCAAGAACGTTTCTAAGTCTTGAGTTAATAATTGTTGCTAATCTTGATCTTGCAACTCTTTCATTTCCAACTGAAATATAGAATTTTAAAGGGTCTATAATTTGAAACCTTGCAAAAGCATCAACAATCAATCTTTTTTGGTCTGACGCAATCACTTCTATTGGTGGTGTATCTAAATTTAAAATTCTACTATCTAAAAAAACCACGTTTTGAATAAAAGGCATTTTAAAGTTTAAGCCAGGTTCTAATATAATCTTTTTAGGGTCACCAAACTGGAGAACAATTGCTTGATTAACTTCTTTAACTATAAAAATGGAGAAGAAAGCTAATGCTGCTATTATAATAGTTATTGGTAATAAAATTTTTTTCATTAATTCTTCACTTTCTTTTTGCCTAGTTCAGGAAGTGGTAAGTACGGAACTACACCAGACCCTGCACCTTTTTCAATAATCACTTTATCTATATCTGCTAAGACTTTTTCCATAGTCTCTAAATACATTCTCTCTTGAGTAACTTCTTTAGCTTTAAAATACTCGTTATATATCGAGATAAATCTACTAGCTTCACCTTCAGCTAACGCAACAACTTTTTGCTTATAGGCTTCTGCTGCTTGCATAATTCTTGCAGCTTCTCCTCTTGCTCTCGGAATTACATCGTTAGCATAAGCTTCAGCTTCATTTTTAGATCTTTCCATGTCAGCTCTTGCTGCTTGAACGTCTCTAAATGCATCAATTACTTGATCTGGTGGATCTGCTTTTTGTGTTTGAACTTGTGTAATTTGAATACCACTATTGTATTCATCTAATATTGATTGAATAATTTCTTGTGTCTCAATTTCAATTTGAGCTCTACCTTCTGTTAAAACTGGCTGGATATTACTTTTCGCAATCACTTCTCTCATTGCTGTTTCTGCTGCAGCTTTTACAGTTCCTTCAGGATCTTGAATTTGAAATAAATATTTGCTTGCATCTTTAATTACCCAAAATACTGAAAAATCTATATTAACAATATTTTCATCACCAGTTAACATTAAACTTTCTTGTGGCACATCTGCAACTCCTCCACCTTGTGAAAAACCACTGTCTCTTTCAGATCTGAATCCAATATCTATTCTATTAACCTTTGTAACTTTTGGTGTTTGAACTGTCTCTATTGGAAGTGGAATGTGATAGTGTAATCCTGGTTGAGTAGTTTTTATAAACTTACCAAATCTAAGTACAACACCTTGTTCATCGGGTCCTACCCTATAAAGTCCACTTGCTAACCACACAAATGCTATGATAATTAAAATTAAACCAATTGGTTTTTTTCCTGATGAACTTCCACCAGGTAAAAAATTATTTATTTTACTTTGAATATTTCTAATGATCGCATCAATGTCTGGTGGTGTAGGCCCTTTACCTGAACCATTTCCTCCTCCTGGGGGAGTTCCCCATGGACTTCCTCCTCTACCTTGAAAATCATCTGACATATGACAAAGTATATAATGTCTTTATAACAAAAAACAAGTAATGATCATGATATGACAGATAAAAAGCCAGAACTAAGTGACGCAATGAAAAAGAAACTTGAACCTAAAAAGTTCACAAAGAACCCAATTTTAGGAACAAAATTTACAATAGCTGTATCAAGTGCAAAAGGTGGTGTTGGAAAATCAACTTTTGCTACAAACCTTGCTTTAGCTCTAAAACAAATTGGGTGCAAAGTCGGTTTGTTGGACGCTGATATCTATGGTCCATCAATACCAAAAATGTTTGATATCAATGAAAAACCTAAAAGTGATGGTCAAACTTTAACTCCAATTCTTAAGTATGATATTCAGTGTATGTCAATTGGCTTTCTTGCTGATCAACAAACGCCTATGATTTGGCGTGGACCTATGGTGACTAGTGCAATTAAAACTTTTACTCAAAAAGTTGGTTGGAAAGATTTAGATTTTATAATTGTGGATATGCCACCAGGAACTGGTGACACTCAGTTAACTTTTTCTCAAGAAATTAAAATGGATGGGGCAATTATAGTTTCCACTCCTCAAGAAGTTGCTCTTCTAGATGTTAAAAGAGGAATTAAAATGTTTGATAAGCTTGGTGTTAAGATTTTGGGTTTAGTTGATAATATGAGTTACTTTACTGGAGATGATGGTAAAAAATATAAAATTTTTGGTGAAGGCGGTGTTAAGAGAACTGCAGAAGAATTTGATAAAGAATTTCTAGGTGAAATTCCATTAAACCCTGAGGTTGGGAAATGTGGAGACGAAGGAAAACCAATTGTAGAAGCTAACCCAGATCATGAAATTTCTAAAATATATTTGGAGCTAGCTAAAAAGATTAAATCAACTTATCTTTAGAGTCATTAGTTCATTTCATCCTCTTTTAAATAAACTAGAGATCTCAAGATTAACGTCTTTATGTTTAATTAATTTTAATATTACCAATAATAAATTTAGCAAAAAGATTTAGTAATCCTTTTTCTAAAACTTTTTTTGTTGATTCTATAAAAATATTAATTTCTTCATCTGATATTATTAATGGCGGTAAAAAAACTAGAGTCTCAGGCTGAGCATTGGTAAAATGTAATAATATTTTATGCTCATGAAGATACTCCCTTATAATTGCTCCCATCAAAACTGTTTTTATATTTTTTATAAAAGGAATTCTAATTTTTTTAAATACAATATTTGAAATTATGTTATCAAAATCAAATTCTATTCCTATAAAAAGACCTTTGCCTTTTATTGATTTTATATATTTTGGATATTTACTTTTAAGTTTATTTAGTTCTTTAAAAGTTTTTTCAGATTTAGTTTTAACAGTCTGAAGAAAGCTTTCGTCCGAGACAATATTTAATGTTTCAATAGCAGTTGCGCATGCCTCTCCCAATCCAAAAAATGTCGTAGTGTGGATCGTACTTTTATTAATAGACCCATAAGCCTTATTAAATAATCTTTTACTTGCAATCATGGCACTAATGGCGTTTTTGCCACCACCTAGTGCTTTTGAAGTTGTTACAATATCAGGAACACAGTCATGATCTAGAAAAGAAAATAAGTTTCCTGATCTTCCAAGACCACACTTAATTTCATCAAATATAACTGCAATATTATTTTTCCTTGAAATTTCACAAATTTCTTTTAAATAGTTTTTTTTTGCAACCTCTACAATTTGTCCTTGTATTGGTTCTATAATTATTGCAATAATTTTTTCTTTAGATAGTTTGATTATAACCTCTTCATATGCTTGAATATTATTGTACTCAATTTTAATGGTATTTTCTTCAGGTATTCCCAAATGAAATCCCTCAGAAAAATTTTCCGAATCTGTTACTGACAAGGCTCCAAGTGTTTTTCCGTGATAACCCCCTGTGGCTGAAATAAAATACTTAGCATCACCTCTTTTAGCCATTGTTGAAAGTTTAATTGCTGCTTCGACAGATTCTGCGCCTGATACAGCAAAAAAAGATATTTCCAAATCTTCTGGTAAGAGTTGAGAAAGATTATAGGCTAAAGCAGCCTGTAATTTATTTGGTCCAAATTTTTGTGTATCTATAATATTTAAATCTTGAAATTTTCTCTCAACATCAATAATTTTTTTATGATTATGGCCCAGTGCAAGAACTCCAATTCCAGAAGTAAAGTCTAAAATTTTAGTACCATTTGATAGCTCTAATGTGCAACCTTTTGCAGATTTAATATCGAGAATATTTAAACCAAGTATTCTGAATGCCGTTGCCAAACCTTTGTTTACATGGCTTCTGTAATAATTAATGGTTTGTTTGTGAGTTAAATTTAAACTCTCATCAAAAGATAAAATTTTTTTCATAACTTATGTCTTTCTATATTAAACAGAAGTAAAAATGAATTGAATATTAATAACTATTTATCAATACTTTTCTGATATTCTTTTACCATATTTAATTAAGGGGCCTTCAACCATGTGATAAACAGCAATTGAAGCTAGAAAAATTATTGTTATTAAAAGTATACCCCTGAAATATAACCTTTGTCCTTAAAGACTGAATCTATTATCACACTGAATATGCCAATAAAATACCATTAGATGAAATTAAAGATTTTTATAGTAATAACTATGATTAATTAAACTATCAATTTTTTATTAAGATAATATCTATAGTTGACCCATCATCTACTTTTATCTTATCTAATTTATTAAAATTTAGATCATAAGTTTCATAATGATATTTTTTTATAAAATTATAAAATTCTTTCATGCTGGTTCCCTGTTCATTAAATAAATAGGGTGCATACTCCATAAATATTATAGGTTTTCTTTTTCTTAATGTTTTAATAGAGCTCCTCAATACATCCATCTCAAACCCATCCACATCAATTTTTAAAATAATTTGATCTTTAATCTTATTTTTTTTAATAAAATTATCTAAAGTTATATTTTTTGTAAACTTATTTACTCTTTTTAAAACTCCTTGATGTACTTGATGTGTATTTTTTTTTTTTTCAAGACTCCAACTTGAATAAATTTTATTTGGTTTACTCTTATTATTAGAAATAAAATATTTAGAAGGAAAAATTTTTTTTTTTAATATGGGGTTAAGATTGATGTTGTTAATTTGTTTTTTGAAAGCATAATCTGTTGGTTCTATAGTAAAAATTTTAAAATTAAAAAAATTCTTCTTTAGCAAATCTCTGGATAGAGATAATGATTTGTCACCAACATTTGCACCCACATCTATTATATTAAAAAAAGTATTCTTGGGTTTATTATTATCAAAGATATATCTAAGTATAGATTTTACTAGCTCTTGCTGAAATGCACCAAATAAAAAAATAGATAAATCAATTCCTTCTGAAATATCTATATTCCATTTAATTGTATTTCTTTTTATAATAATTTTTTTTTTAAATCCAAAAAAGCTAAGTGTTTTGAATATTATTTTGGCAATTAGAATTTTATTATTTGTTTTCAAGTTTTATAAATACATGATTTAATTTTTTTAGCAAAGTCTAAATATATCCTAAAAATCTCATGAACAGTATTTGCTTCTACGGTTGGCCTTCCTTCATCTTTATATTTTCCAACTACAGCTGTATTTCTATAAATTTCTGCGCCTATATTTCTTTCACCAATATTGCTTTTGTTAAATGTGCTGGCTGAATATATCCATTCTATTCTTGGTACTTACTTAACGAATATTTGATTTTTTTAAATTTGAATTTTAATAATTCTGACATTTTTGGAAAGCGGTAATAAGAGCTCAAATCACCTTGAATCAAAGCTTTATCTTTTAAATTGTCATATTCTAGAATACATTTTTTAAAAAAATTAATACTATCATCTGCAAAATAGAGCTGTTTGTAAGTATGAAGAAGACCTTTTTGATAGTCTATCGAGACTTGATATTTTTTTATAATTGGTCCTTGGTCAATTTTACTATCTACTTTATGAAAAGTAAGACCGATATTCTTTTCTTGATTAATCATAGAATAAAAATTTGGAAAAAACCCCCTATATTTTGGAAGTAAACCAGGGTGAAAATTAACCACATCAATATTAATCTTTTTTAAAGTTCTCGATTGTATAATTTCTACACAATTAATTAAAACTATTAAGTCATATTTATTATTTTCTACAAAATTAATAAATTTATCTGTATTAATGCTGTTTACCCCTGTTAGATCATAGTCAAAATTTTTCTTTGTAAATTGAAATTTAATAATATTATAAATTAATTCCAAGATTTCTTTTATACTAAACATCAATAATAAAAAAATATTCCTTTTGAGTAAGGAGTATTTCTTAGTACTTGACTTATTAAGCATTAATACAGAAGAACCAGTAAGTTCTTTTTTTAATCTAAAAATTATTGGTTTAAAAAAAAAGTTATCATAATCAGATGAAATAATTAATATTTTTTTTGGATTAATAAACATATACAAATAATTATACTGTTATAAAATGAAAAGATATGGCAATACCATTTTTTTCTCTTGACCTTAAATTAATTGATCTTACATCAATAATAAAAGATATTTTACTACCCTACGGCAGAAAAAAACACGAGAATAAATTTAAAGAGTTATTACAAAAAAGATATCCTGATAGGCATATTTCTTTATTACCGTCAGCAAGACTAGGATTTTTCCTTAGTTTAAAATTTTTATTAAAAAAAAATGATGAAGTAATTTTTTCTTCAATGAGCTTTCCACTGTATATTAAAATTGCAAGGCAACTTGATTTAAGAGTAACATTGGTAGATGTTTCAGAAAAAGATCTAAATATAGATGCCTCTAAAATAGAAGAAAAAATAAATAAAAATACTAAGGCAATAATAGCAACTCATTTATTTGGTTATCCTTGTGAAATAGAAAAAATAAAAAAAATTTGTGAAAAGCATAATTTGTTATTAATAGAGGACTGTGCACAGTCATTTAATTCAAAAATCAAAAATATTGAAACTGGAAATTTTGGGGATGTGGGTATAACAAGTACAAGTTTACTTAAAATTCCCACGACTTTAAGTGGTGGAATTTTAATTTCTAAAAATAAAAACTTAGCAAATAAAGTAAATGAATGGCAAGAAATGAATTTAAAAAATAATATGTCTTTAAAATTTAAACTTTTTATAAAGGTAACTTTGTCAATTTTAAATTCATATCCAATAATTTATTCCATGCTATCTGATAAAATATTTAATTTTTTATTTAAATATAATCCGAAAATATATAGAAAAATTTTATATTCAGGAATGGGTGTTAAAGAACTCAAATATGATCCCTTAGAAAGACCTAAGCTGGCAAAATACCAAATAACAACAGGAATTAGTCAGGTAAATCGATGTGATGAAATGAATAGAATTAGAAAATTGCACTCTGTATTTTTTCAAGAAACTTTTAAAAAACATGACAACATAATTGTTATAAATAATCATTTTGAAGATAAATGGAATCATCAATATTTTGTAATCCTAATTAAAAAAAATTTTGATAAAATTAATAAAGAGCTTTTTAGATTAGGAATTCACGCCATGGATGAAAATGTCTGGGACTGCTCAAAATATAATTTCAATATAGAAAATAAAAAAGAATTATTCCCAGTAACTGAAATGGTAAATGGAAAATTATTGAGAATACAAAATAATTCCTTTTTAAATAAAAAAAATATTCAGGAAATTGCAAAAAAAATGATTAATGAAAATAATAAAGTTTAAAAGATTCAAAAGTATTGATGGATTTGTTGATCAAAATTTAAAATACACTGATATTAAAAAAATAAATTTTTTAGAAAAATATAAAAGCTTTAGCTTTATAGGAAAGGGTAATTCTATTTCAGGATTACCTTATGATAATAAAAGTCTTTTGATTAATTACAATATTGAAGACAAGTTTGAGTTTGACAAAAAAAAATCTGAGTTAAGTGTAAATGGGAATATTGAAGTTTACAAAATTCATAATTATCTATTGAAGAAAAAGTTATACTTTCCATCTTTTCCATCATATTCCAATGTAACTGCTGCCGCTTGTATTGCAAACTGTGTTCATGGGTTAAATCCTAAAATGGGAATAATAAAAGATTTTGTCAAAGAAATTAAAATTTATAATCCAAATTTTGGATTTAAAACATTAAGTTTAAAAAAAAATAAAAAATTATTTTTTTTAACAATTGGTGGAATGGGATTAACTGGGTTGATTATAAATATTAAATTTAAGACACTTAAACTAATATCTTCAAATCTTAAAATAGAAAAAAATACAGAATTTACAGATTTAATTCATATGTATAAATATCTTCTAAATAATAATTATTTTTATAATCAAAATAACATTTTTATTGATTTAAAAAAAAGCAAAGTGCTTGGAAGGTTTTCATCTGGGAATCTCAGTCAAAAAAAAATTAATTTACAATTTATTAGTATTAAGAATATTAATTCAATTAGATTAGGTTTTTTTAAATTTACTATTTTTAAAAAATTATTTGAAAAATTAATTTTATTTAAAGAGCAAAAGTTTAAAAAATTAAATATACATATCAACGATGCTTTTTATCCATCTAATAGTAGACTTATATACTTTAACTTGATGGATAAAAAATTTATTGAATACCAGTCGATTATCCCCCATCATAATGTCGTACCTTTTCTTAAAGATCTAAAAGTTATGGTAGATAAACATTCACCACTAATTTCACTTTGTCATTTAAAAATTTTTAATGGAAAATCGCATTATTTGCAATTTGATGGTAAGGGTCTAGCAATAAGCATTCACCTAACAGTTAACTCGAAATTTAACATCTTTTATAAAAAATTAAACAATCTAAACCATAAATATAATTGTAAGATTAATATCTATAAAAATTCACTTGTAAAAATTAAAGATATAAAAAAATCATATGGAAAAAATTATGATAATTTTAAACGTGAAATAATTAAATTAAATCATAAATTTATTATTGTTAATCGAATTTTCAATAATAAAGATTTTTACAAAAAAAGATAAAGTGTACCAAAAAGTTGTAACATTTTTTAAAAAAGGAATCTGGCTTAGGTCAACTGTTGTAAATTGATTGAACTGTATCTATTGTCGTACCAGTATCATTTAATATAGAAAAAATTATTAAATAAGAAAGATTAATTTAAAATTAATTATTAGTGCAAAAATCCTTAATTATATTCATTGGTATTCTGCTAGCGTATGGATTAAAGTAATAGATACTCCCTTTAGTGTATCCATGTTTCTCAATTATCTTGCAGAGTTTATATGTTTCATCAAATTTTAATTTATTCTTTGAAGCTTCTATTTGCTTTTGATTTATCAAGAATATTAAAACTAAGGATAGTGTTGCAAGAATTAGTGAGGTTTTTTTTCCATATCTGTTTAACACAACACCAAGAATTAAAACAACTAGGTAGTCAGAATAAACAAAATATCTATCAAACCCTTCTCCTCTCATAAAACTGACCTGAGAAATAAAAAAAATAGCTAAGAAAGTAGCAAAAAGCAATTTTTTCTCTCTTATACTATGTTTATTTAATGAAAAAATTAATCCTATAATTGAAGCTATAAAGATAATTAAATAAGAATTTAATGTAGCAAAGAAGAAATTTAGTATAGCGAAAGTATTACTTACAGACAAATCAATTAAAGTTAATAAAAAATCAATAAATGATGATGATGAAACAAGCTCTGATTTGTAGATAATAGAGTGTTTTACTACTTCAAATATAGTTTTATGTAATATTGATGGAGTAGATGATGGGTGGAGAAAAACAATAATATTAAAAAATATATATCCAGCAATTAATGAAAGATTAAAAATTATTAAATTATTTTTTAGAGTTGAGTCATCTGAAATTTTATAAAAGTAAATGTTTATTATGGTAATCAAAAAAATTAAAAGTAACCATGTTTTAAAGTCTTTACCAAAAATTAATGACTTAAATGTGATAAGAAGTATTAAAAATAAAATAACTTGAAAAATTATTTTATTTTTATTTATATTTTCTAAAAAAGAAAAATTATAAGATATTTTTTTTTCATTAATATAAAACGTAAATAATAGTATGGCAGGTATATAAAAAATTACTTGGGATTTCTCTAAAATTGAAAAAAAAAGTAAACTAAAGAAAGATACAAAATATATTATTTTTTTTTTTTCAAAAAAAATTTTTAAGGCTATTAAAGATAAAATAAGAAAAAGTACAGAAAATGTTTCTGACCTTATAGTTGTTAAGTTATTAAGATTTCCATAAAGGTAAAAAACTATAACAGCCAGTATGAAAGAAAAAACTTTTCTTTTAAAAATTATGTTAAATAAATAAGTAATAGCAACTGCTACCAAAGCATTAACACCAACCGATAAGCATCTTAGATGAAAAATAATGTCTTGAAATATTTCATTAAGCCCTAAAACTTCAATTGTAGGTGTTAAATTATGGACATTACCTACCACTTGACTAAATTTATAAATATCTATAAATCCAAAAAAATTTAATAATTTAAGATAAAATGAAGAAGAAAGAATAGTAAAATACGCAGAGTGATCTGTATACTCTTGAATTATTGATGAATTAAATAACAATGCGTTGTATGCTATGGGCAGCTCTTGATCAAATTTTGACGTCCAATGTCTATCTAAGTTAAATAAATCTGCATAATAGAAAGAGACAGAGAGAAAAAATAATATTAAGCAAAGAGCATATATCGTTTCATTTATAAATTTATTTTTCATCATATTGACTTTTCAAAATTTATTAAACTTTTAAAAAAAGTTTAACCATATAAACAAGTATTTTAAACCCATCCTGAAATGCTTTCACTTTTTTAATTCCATGAATTCTAATTCTTTCAAAACTTGGGGTTTCTATATACATTGCATTCATTCTTTTCATTTTGACTGGAATTTCAACGCATAAACAAAAATCATTGCTTTCTAAATTTAGTAATTTAAAAGATTTGGTTTTGCCCAAAATGAATGTGTACAATATATCTGATAATCTTAGAGAAAATAAGATATTTCCCAATGCTGAAAAAATAAAATTTCCTACTTTTGTAACAATTGTATCATCATCACTTCCAGCACCTTTTAAATATCTTGAAGCAAACACATAATCTCGATCTTTACAAAATTCTAACATTTCATTAAGATATTTTGGGTCAAATGATCCATCTGCATTAAAAATACAAAGATGTTCAGTTTTCACTGCATTGATACCTTCAATAATGGCATTTCCATATCCCCTGCCTTTTTGAAAAATTATCTTACAATTAAAACCTTTGATAGCTTCAATTGTAAGTAAATCACTCTCCTCTAGAATTACTATGACAGCACAATTAAAATCTTTAATCTCATTAAGAACTAATGGTAAAGAACCCTCTTCTCTTTTTGCAGGTATTACTAATGTTAAACTTTCCATACTTATGATTTATTCTCTTTTACTTATCTGTTAATCCTCTTTTATAAAAATTTTTTAATACAGTAAAATTATTTAATTAGCTTATCTTTAATTTGAAAAGACTCCATTAATTCATTCCATTCTCTTTTTGATAAACCTGAACTTTCTATACCAACGTCTTCACCTTTAATTAGTTTTTTAATAATTAATTTTCCTTTTGCGGAAACTTCTGTGCCACCCACTCTATAATCCATAAATGCATCATAAGTTATCGGGACCCATTTCTTAACAGTATCTAACATGATATCAGCATATACTCTTATCTCGTATTGAGCATGACTATCAGCTCTTAATCTTAAAAAATTCATTAAGTTTAATAAATCAGTTTTCCAGTACCACTGGGTGTATGTGTTTAAAGTTAAATTCATTCTTGCAAGTTCTCTCGCTAAACCTTTTTTATTTTCATCAATTGTTGATCCATCAAATCTCTCATTCAGCATCATCTCATAATTATCATAAGTTCTATCAGCATCATTTTTTAAAAGCTCTAAAACTTCTTTTGCCTGTTCTCCTTCAATGACATCACCTCTTCCTTGTCTATTACTTGAGGATTGTGCTGCTAAGTTTTCTGCTGATGGTAAATAAAATTCTTTATCTAAAATAGAGTATCTAGCAGAATATTCATTAACGTTTGCTGTTCTGTGTCTAATCCATTGACGCGCAATAAAGATTGGAAGCTTGACGTGATATTTAATTTCACACATTTCAAAAGGTGTGCTGTGCCAATGTCTCATTAAATACTTAATCAGGCCTGCGTCTGTCGAAACTTGCTTGGTTCCCTTTCCATAAGAAACTCTTGCTGATTGAACAATTGATGTGTCATCCCCCATATAATCAACTACCCTTACAAAACCATGGTCTAACGCTGGCATTGCTTCATACAGAATGTTTTCTAGAGCTGGAGCGGTAACTCTTTTTGTTTGATTTTTTTGGGACTGTTGATCTTTAATCTCTTGTGTTTGTTCTTTAGTTAATTTCATGGTTTTTATTAAATTTTTATTTTTATTGAATCTTTTTCAAATGCTTTTATATTAATAGTGTTGGCTTGCCAACTACGACGATAAACGAATTTCGTAATAACCATTACGGACGTGGGGGCAGTACCCACCACCTCCACCACACAACTTAGGGGGGTGAAATAGGATCGACGGGTGACTAAAGGCTATTCTTTCGTTCGGGATTGTTCCACCGCAACGGGCTAAACTTTAAATGCTAACGAAAGTTACGCTATTGCTGCATAATTAACCTAGGTTAATTATAGAAGCACGGTCTGGGGCACCGGGTAACAGAACGCCCCTTACAGTCTATTCAATCAATTTTATAGTTTAAAAGATTAGCAATTAACTGAGATTCTTAAGTTCAAAACTATAAATAAACCTCACTTTTTTTTGATTTAAAAATAACTTATAAAATACATTATGTTTGATTATATATTTGCAAAACAAATTGGATTAATAAATTATTTAAAGAAAGGTATATCTATAAAAGTTAAAAAAAAAATTTCACATCAAGATCTATACAGATTTAAGACTATAACAAAAAAAAACTATTTTATTCATAAATGGGACCCATCAGGCACTGAAGTTTACTTAACAAACTGTTTTACAGATTGGGGTAATGAATATCTATTTTTAGATTCTTTAAGAGAAAAAGGAGAGGGTGTTTTCCTGGATATTGGTTGTCATACAGGATATTTTTCTTGTTTATTTAATGAATACTTTAAAAAGATAATAGGTTTTGAACCTAGCAACAAATGCATCCGTGCATTAGATTATATTAAAAAAGAATATACAAACTTTGATTATATAACATCATTCGTTGGAGAGAATGAAGAAATTGTAAAAGCTAACGATTATAGTTCTGGATATGCTTTTGATGCTAAAAGTAATAATGATCATAAAGGTATAATAGATAAAATAGACATTCCTAAAACGACAATAGACATTTTTTGTGAAAAAAATAAAATTAGTAAAATTAATGGAATAAAAATTGATGTAGATGGTATTGACATTGAAGTATTAAAGGGAGCAAGAAAAATCATAATAAGAGATAGGCCTTCAATTATAATTGAAAATTATTCTCAAGATTTGATAGATTTTTTTACTTCATTAAATTATGATTTAATTACACTTTCCTCAACAAGAGAGACCCCATATAATATAAAAATAGAAAAAATAACAGAATACTATAGTGATAAATGGATTAAAATGATTTGTTGTGTGCCAAAAGAGAACGAGAAAAAATATAATGAAAAAAAATTTATTGGTAGTTATTTTTTTGGAATAAATAAAAAAGAAATATTTAATTTTTTTAATAATTAATTTAATAAAAATGAAAATTTTATGCTTATTTTGGTCTAATCCAAGTATGTACCCGTTTCTTAGGGAAAAAATTTCTTATTTTAAAAAAAAAAATATTAAGACAACTTTTATATCAAGAGAGGGAAATTCAGTACATATTGGTCACAGACAAGATAATAAAGACAATTATCATGGAAACTTTTTAAAAAAAAACTGTAAGAGTTTCATTATTCCCGGATCTAGAAATTTTTTAATTGATAAGGTGTATTTTTTTTATTTTATATTATTTTCAAGCCTTAATTGTTTTATAAATAAACCAGACAAAATTTTCATTTATCATAGAACAACATTATTGATTATTTATCTAATAAAATTTTTCTCTAAAGGGGAAATTGTATACCAAAATTTTGATTATAATCCTGAAATAAAAAATAATAGTTTATTTGCAAGGTTTGTAAATTGGTCAGAAGTTTTTTTGTCTAAACATATCAATCTATTCATTTTTTCTCATCCAAAAAGAGGTCAAATATTTTCTAAAGATTCAAAAGTTGACAAAAGTAAAATTATATATGTTTTCAACTCATTAAAGATTCAATCAGCGGTTAAAAAAAATAAAATTAAAAAAGACCTAATTTGGACTGGAAGCATAGGGCCAGGACACTCATTAATAAATATTATAAAATCTTTTATATACTTAAATAAAGAGATTAAATTAAGAATATTTGGTAAAATTGAGGATTACTCATATTTTAATAAAATAGAAAAATTAATAAAGGAACTTAATTTAGAAAAAAGAATAAAAATCAAGAATTTTGTTCCAGAGCATAAAATAAAAAAAGCATTAGAGGAATCTTATGCGGCAATTGCTCTTTACGAGCCAATCATAACAAGTCATAAATATATGGCCGGAGCATCTGCAAAAATAAATGCATACATTGCAAATAGTCTTCCCATAATAGTTTCCAATAACAATGATTTTTTAAATTTTTCAAAAAAATTTAAAGCATCCATACCTGTTAATATTAGGAATCCAAAATCTATTGCATATGGCATTAAGCAAATTACTAATAATAAAAAAAAATACACGCAATTACAGTTAAATGCTTATAAGGCTCATATTAATGAATTTAATTTTGAAAAACAGTTTACTAAAATTAACGATCGATTAAAAATATTAAAATAAATGTCATAATAAATGGGGTCATGAAAAAATTGCTTTAATATGCACACGATAATGAAAAATATAAAAAAAAAATTATATGATATTTTGATATCAATATTAATTATACCGTCAGCTTTAATTCTTCTAAAATATAGAAAACGAGGTTCCATAAATCATCCTATTGCTACAAAAATTTTAAGAAAGATAGGTCTTTTCCCAATCAGAGATCATTATTATGATCCTCAATTTATATTTAAAGATAATGGTAAAAATTTAATTAATGACAGATATTTACCATCAATAAATCTAAATGAAAATGATCAATTAGAATTCATTAAAAACTTCGAGTTTACGAATGAACTTAAAGAATTAAATCTTGAAGTTTCCTCAAAAAACTTTGGCTTTAAAATAAAAAATGGCTCTTTTGAAGCTGTAGATGCAGAAATATATTATCAAATTTTAAGATACCTAAAGCCCCAAAAAGTTATTGAAATAGGATCAGGACATTCTACTCAAATTTGTTTGGAAGCAATTAGAAGAAATGATGATGAAGAAAAAACTAATACTCTCCTTTCATGTGTGGAACCCTATGAAAATAAATGGCTTGAAAATTTGGGTGTAAACATTATTAGAAAAAAAATTGAAGATATAAAGTTAGATTGGACAAATGATTTAAATGCTGGAGATATTCTTTTTATAGATAGTTCGCACATCATACGACCTGAAGGTGATGTTTTAAAAATTTATTTTGAAATAATACCACAGTTAAAACCAGGAGTTATAATTCATATTCATGATATTTTTACTCCAAAAAATTATCTTAAAGAATGGGTTGTAGATCACATAAGACTATGGAACGAACAATACTTGCTTGAAGCAATTTTAATGAATAATAATAAATTAAAAATTTTATTAGCTACAAATTATTTAAAGCACAAACATTATGAGAAATTAAGTCTATACTGCCCTTACATGGACAGTAATAGTGAACCATCCTCCATTTATCTCCAAGTTTTATAATTATAAAATTAATCGAAGAGAGATTTAAATTTTTTAATTATAAAATTTCTTTCTTTTTTATTTATAGAAGCTTCTAATTTGTACCGCTTATTGAACACCCTATAACTTTCTTTGTACCATTTGCTTGATTGATAATTGTATCCTAGCAATTTTGCATACTTTTTAGATTCATCAACTAATCCAATTTTATAATATATTTCTACCAACCTATGTAGGGCTTCCTCAACATAAATTGTGGTATCATAATCATCTACAACTTTTATATATCTGTTAATAGCTGGTATCCATTTGCCTTTTTTTTGGTAAGCTTTTCCTAAATATATTTCTTTAGATGCCAATATATCCTCAATTAACTCATTTTTAAATTGTGCATCTACAGCAAAATCTGTGTTGGGGTATTCTTTAATTATTTTGTTAAAAATTTTTTTTGCTTCAAGTAGGGGCTTTAAATCTTTTTTTTCATCTACAATCTCTTCATAATAACACATACCTAATAAAAAATATGCATAACTAGTATTTTTATTATTAGGATATTTTTTTAAAAAATTATCTAATTCAAATTTTGCATCATTATAATAGTTACCCATGTAATAAGCATAGGCTGCCATTAGGCTGGATTTAGAGGCCCAAATTGATTGAGGATAAATCAACTCTGCCTCACTAAATTTTTTTGCAGACACCAAAATCTCTCCATCATTTAAAGACTTGTATGCATCATTATATAACAAGATCATTTGCTCTTCTAAACTTTCACCTTTTAATACAGAAATATTTTTTTCGTTTTTAGTGCAAGACTGAAGTACATTTAAAAATAGGAAAATGACAAATAATTCAAGTATTTTTTTCATCTAGTTAATCTGTTTATATTTTGTCTATATATTAAGCAATAGACTTTAGGTGGCTTTTATTTATCAGTATATGAGGTAGAGTTTTTTCCTCAATTTCAAGTAGTGAAAAATTTTCTTTATTTTCAAAAACTTTTCTAAGTAATTGATTTGTTAGCTTATGTCCTCCTTGCGAACAAACTATTTTACCAATTATCTTGTACCCTGTTAAATAAAGATCCCCCATGCAATCTAATATCTTATGGTTAACAAATTCCTTTGGGCTTCTAAGACCTTCTTCATTTAATACCTTATTATCTTGAACAACAATTGCATTGCTAAGGCTTCCCCCTTTAGCTAAACCCATTGTTTTTAAATTTTCTATATCCTCATACAGACAAAATGTTCTTGAATTATAAATTTCTGTTAAATCATCTTCAAATACTTTAATTGAGTTTCTCTGTGTTCCAATAAGATTATTTTCATATTTTAATTCAAAGTCTATATCTAGGCTAATTTTACTTGGCTCAATATAGATTGTTTTTATTCCATCACTAAATTTAATTTTTTTTTCAATTTTAATTACTTTTATAGGTGCATCACTTTCTTTAATTCCAATTTCAGATATTGCTTTAACAAATAATTTTGCAGAGCCATCTAAAATTGGTACTTCTTCGTTATCAATCTCAATCAAAGCATTATCAATTCCAAGCCCATATAAAGCTCCCATTAGATGTTCTATTGTTGAAACGCTGACTCCATTTTCATTTGATATGGTTGTACAAAAAACTGCACTACTAACATTAAAAAGATTGGGTAATATAATATTATTGTCTTTAAGATCGGTTCTTCTAAAAACTATTCCACTGTTGGGTTCTGATGGTTTGATGGTTAAATTTGCTACTAGACCATTATGTAAACCAACGCCTTTAAATGATATATTTTGCTTAATTGTTTTTTGATTTAAAACAGACATAAATATCTTATAAATTCTTCAAACAAATTAAGAAAAACAAGAAATGTTACAAGAAAATACTATTTTATTTAAAAAAGTGAAAAAACTTCTCAAAAAAACCCTGCTTTATTTGTTTATTTGGAATTATTACAACCTCTTGTTTGTTCAATCCAATTCCTAATTTAAACCCAGCCTGGCAAATATCTTTTGTATTTTCCTCCAAAAAAACTACCTCATTAAGGGGGAAAAAATTATCTTTATCCTTTTTGTCTAATATTTTTAAACCGCCACCCATTAAAACTATTTTAAACTTATCTGCTGTAACTGGATTTAATGCAATAGATTTAGTAAATATTTTTATTAACTCATCAATTCTAGCAAAGATTATTTCTTGCAAAATTTCTAATGAAAAATTATTTTCGTTAGAGATTTTTATATTTTTGTTAAAGTTAAGTTTTAAATTTTCAGCAATTTCTATATCTACATTTAAAATTTTTGAAATATCTTGAGTAATATGATTTCCACCAATTGGTAAGATTTCTATAGAAATAATTTTATGGTGGATATAAGATATTAACGACGTTCTATCAAACCCAACATCAATAAATGTTACATTCCTATTTAAAGAATAATCATCTTTATAATTAATAGTTTTAGCATAACTTGAACAAACAACTTGATTAATTGAAATATTAAATTTGTGAAAAATTTTTTTATAGTTTTGTATTATTTCACTAGGAAGACATATGAAAAAAATATCTAAAGATATAAAATTACATTTTATTTCGATTGGTAAATAAGGGTAATCAATATTGTTAATTTTGTAATTATTAACGATTATATGGATAATATTGTGATCACTATAACTTTTCATAATTTGTTGTTTGGCATCTTGTATTAAAAATTGAACATCTTCTTTTCTTAATTTAGACCCATCAAGTTTTTTAGAAACAGAAAAACCTACAGATAATGTCTTAGAATTATCTACCATCAGATTTATATCATCGACATACTCATTGGTATTTTTTTCTAAAAAAGTAATAATTTTTTTTATCTCTATATTTGTATGCGACGTATCAAAGAAAAATTCACTCTCAACATAAAAAGCTTGACTATGATCTTCTTTATTAAAGGCACCAGCTCGTATTTTAGAAAAACCATAATCAAAATATACTTTAAAATTTTTACTATTCATTATTTAATAATTAGATTACCCTCTATTCTTAGGTCAATAATATCTTTATCTTTAATCTCCAAACTATTTACTATTGTGTATGCCAAGTTAAGTGATTGTAATAAATTTTTTTGGGGTAATTTAATTAAAATATTATTGGCTGTTAAAATATCCCATCTATTTGAAGGAAATAAATATACAGCCTTAAGTTCAATAAAATTAAATTTAGAACGGTCAATATCTCCTTTAAAATTCAAAAAATTTTGAGAATTAAATTTTCCAAATATATAAGGTAATATCTGATTATTCTTTTTACTATCTATAAGCTTACCATTGGCTCCAACTAATTGATTGTTGTTAGAAAGTCTTGCAACAAATTTAGTTGATTTAATTTTTATATTAATTTCTGAGGGGTAAATTTTTTTAACACTATACTCTTCTATAATACTGTAGTTGTTTAAAACTTTTTGAATTTCTTTTTTCCCAACTAGTAGTATATTTTTATAAAATAAGTTATTTAAATCGTTAGAAATTTTTAAGTTATCAATTCTTGATAATCCCTCAATATTAATTTGATTAACTGTATAAGAATGACTATTTTGATTATCTGCAAATTTTCCATTTGTTGTGCTTAATATGACTAAGAGCAATAAATATATTATTATTTTATTTTTTTTATCTATTAATTGATGCATCTTTTAGAATCCATTCAATTAATTGAATAAAACTTATACCAATATAATTAGCAATTTCAGGAACCAGTGAAAGTTTGGTCATCCCTGGTTGAGTGTTAATTTCCAATAAGTAAAATTTTCCTTTATAAAACTTGAAGTCTGATCTAGTAACACCCTTGCAGCCCACCAGCTGGTGTGCTTTACGGGTTATTGTTGTAATTTTTTGCAAATCTTTTTTACTAAGTACTACTGGAATTATATGTTTTGTTTTTGCACTAGAATTATATTTCGCTTCATAGTCATAAAATTTTCTTTTTGGTACCAATTCAATTGCACCCAATGTTTTAGTGCCCATTATAGCTACCTGAATTTCTCTACCTGCAATAAATTCTTCAATCAAAATTTGATTATATACGCTTAATACTTTTAAATTTTTGATTATATTTTTTTTATTACAAATATATACGTGTACGCTAGATCCTTCATTAATTGGTTTTATGACAACAGGAAACTTTAATTTTTTTTCAATAATCTTTATAATATTTTTTTTATTTTTTTTATAATCAAATTTAATATATTTTGGAGTTAGTATTTTATTTTTAATAAATATTTTTTTTGATATTTCCTTATCCATTGCTATAGAAGAGGCAATCACACCTGAATGAGTATATGGAATTTTTTGAATTTCTAAAATTGTTTGGATATAGCCATCCTCTCCAAACTGTCCATGCAACGCATTAAAAATTATATCTGGTTTAAATAGTTTTATATTATTTAATAAAGTGTCATCTGGCTCACAAGTTAAAACATTATATTTATTTTTTTTTAATTCACTGGCTACCTGTTTTCCTGTATCCAAACTTATTAAGCGTTCTTTCGAAATTCCTCCACAAAGGACTAAAATTTTTTTTTTCATATTTATTCCAGTATCTTAATTTCTTTTTCTAAAATAATGCCTGTTTTTTTTTGAACTGCATCTTGGACAAATTTTATCAACTTATTCATATCATCAAAGCTAGCATTATTTTTATTTACAAAGAAATTACAGTGTTTGTCTGAAATATATGCATCTCCAAAACTTGTGTCTAGTGGTACTGATTCTTTTATTAATTGCCAAACTTTTTTATCAGATTGATTAATCGGATTTTTAAACGTACTACCACTTGTTTTTATTTTTGTTGGCTGAGTGTTATCTTTTCTATTTTTTAATTCAAAAACTTTTTTTTTAATTTTGGATTTGTCTTTTTTTTTACCTTTAAAAGAAGCACTTAAAAATATTAAATCATCAGGCAAATTATTGCTTCTATATTTAAAAATAACTTTATTTGATGGTATTGTTAATACCCTACCTTCTTTATCAATCGCCTGTATTGAGATTAGTATATCTTTAAACTCCTTATTAAAGCATCCTGCATTCATCTTTAACCCACCACCAACAGTCCCTGGTATGCATGCTAAAAATTCGAAACCTCCTACTTCATTTTCTAAAGCGAAATCTGATAATTTTTTATCAGGACAGGCGCTACCAGCAACTATTACACCACTGGGTAATATTGAAATATTTGAAAAATTCTTCCCTAGCCTAATAACCACACCATCAAACGTATTATCACTAATAAGTGTATTTGATCCTGCACCTAAAATATAAATTTTTTCTTTACTTCCAAATCTTTTTAAAAACAGGATCAGATCAGATAAGTTATCAGGTCTAAGGTAAATTTTAGCTTTACCACCAATATTGAACCAATTGCTTTTTTTTAAATCATAATCAAAATAAATTTTACTATTAATTTCATTTGAAAATTTTTTTATTTCTTCTAATGACATTATATTAAATTTTTCAATTCTTTCATCCAAGTTGATATAGTGCCTGCACCCATACCAACAACTATTTTTTTTCCATGGATAGTATTTTTTATTAATTTTGCCAACTCGTATTGGTCATTAACCCTAAATAGTCTAACACCTGATTTTTTAATAATGTCTTTTGCAAAACTATTATAGTTAAATCCTAATTTTATTTTTTCTCCAGCAGCATAAACTGGGCATAAGATTACAGTATCTGCCTTTTTAAATGACAGGCTAAATTCTTTTTTTAGATCTCTCAATCTAGATATTCTGTGTGGTTGGAATATACATATGACCTCTTCTTTTTTATAAGCGGCCCTAACTCCATTTAAAACTTCTTTAATTTCTGTTGGATGATGTGCGTAGTCATCATAAAAGCTGGTTTCTCTATGTGTAAAAATTTTGTTAAATCTTCTTTGAACTCCTTTAAATTCTTTCAATCCATTTTTAATAATATTTTGAGAAATTCCAATTGTTAATGCTACCGCGACAGCTGCTGTTGAATTTCGAATATTATGAATCCCAAGAAGTGGTATCTTAATTTTATTAATAACTATATTTTTTTTTCCTGGCAACTTAATTACTAGATCGTACTCAGAAAATTCTTTTACTTGTTTGATATTTCTAATATGAAATTGTGATTTTGAATTTGTTCCATACGTGTAAAAGTTTTTTATTTTTATCTTTTTTATTAAATCATTATTATTTTTATCATCAATACAAATAAATGATTTTCCAAAAGAAGGAACTTTATTAATAAATTTTATAAATAAATTTTTAAGATCACTCATTGAATTATAATAATCCATATGCTCACGATCTATGTTTGTAACAATAGAATAGGTTGGTGGCACATGAATGAAGCTACCATCTGACTCATCTGCTTCTAGTATGCACCAGTCACTTTTACCTAGTTTTGCTGAGCTTTTAATTGCGTTAAGAACTCCACCATTTATTATTGTTGGATCTAACTTTGTTTTTGAAAATATTGCAGCCAACAAAGATGTTGTAGTGGTTTTACCATGAGATCCTGTTACAACAATATTTTTAGTCAAAGACACAATATTAGCCAACATCTCTCCACGTTTATAAATAGGAAGCTGTTTTTTTCTAGCCTCTATTAATTCTGCATTATTTTTTTTGATAGCAGATGAAATAACTACAATAGTGGCACTCATTATATTCTTTTTAGAATGCTTAATATTAACTTTGATTTTATCTTTCTTTAATCTCTCAATATTTTTATTAATAAGTAAATCACTACCCTGAACATTAAAACCCATTCTTTTCATTATGAGCGCAAGACCACTCATACCAATCCCACCTATTCCAATAAAATGTATAACTTCAGTTTTTGCTAATTCTATTTTCATTAATAACAGATATAATTTTCTGATTTATATTATTCCATGTATTTTGATAGCTAAAATTTTTCATATTTATTTTTTTAGTTAAATATTCGTCTTTGTTATCTATAATATTAACTAATTTATTTGCTAAAGCTTCATCGTTGATTTCGTTTTGATTTAAAATCCAATTACAGCCAATCTCATTATAAAAGAAAGCGTTTTCAAATTGATGATTATCTTTTGAATTGGGCAATGGTATTGCAACACAAGGTAGATTTAAAAAAACTAACTCTGCCAATGTTGAGGCGCCTGCTCTAGTAATGCATATATTGGATTTACTCATAAGATTTGAAATATCTTCATTAAAATCAAATAATTCATAATCAATATTACTATTTTTATAAAAATTTTTTAATACTTCAAAATTCACTGAATTGGTTTGTTGATAGATTTTTAAATGGTATTTTTTTGATAATTCAATTATTAGTGGTTTAACCAATGTGTCAAAAATCTTTGCTCCTTGACTTCCTCCTGTAATTAATAAATTAATGTTGTTATCAATACCCTCAGACTTTTTAGTATTATAAAAACTTTTTCTTAATAATGCTGGGATCACACTGGTCTTATTTATATATCTATTTGGGAAATTTTTAATTTTATCAGAATAGCAAAAAATTTTTTCACATGATTTAATAAAAAATTTGTTTGATCTTCCTAAAACCATATTGGGTTCAAACAAAAAGAGTTTAATATTTAATATTTTTGATGCCACACACAAGGGGAAAGACATATAACCGCCTGTTGAAATCAATATATCAATTTTCTTTTTTTTTAAAAAAAAAATAGATTTTATAATTAAGAAAATTATTAAAAAAAATTGGAAAGGTATTAAAAAAATATTTTTT
>Ga0209383_1000573_pt1 | contig 25806 bp, 20 predicted proteins | sample CoawatmetaG02DNA_FD_187510 | JGI IMG/M metagenome (GOLD analysis project Ga0209383, IMG submission 187510) | Marine microbial communities from the West Antarctic Peninsula - Coastal water metaG029-DNA (SPAdes) (version 2) | ecosystem: Environmental > Aquatic > Marine > Coastal ... | reverse complement strand
GATCCTATTTTTTTCACGATTCCAGTCTTTTTCTTTTTCTGTAGCTCTCTTATCGTACTGCTTCTTTCCTTTTGCTAGGCCAATCTCACATTTAACAAAGCTGCCTTTATAGTGCATATCTAAGGGGACTAAAGTAAACCCAGATCTTTCTACTTTTCCAATCAGCTTAATAATTTCCACATTATTCAAAAGTAGCTTTCTAGTCCGAATATTATCTGGGTTAATATGAGTAGAAGCACTACCCATTGGGGTGATATGGCAACCCAAAAGAAAAATTTCTCCTTTTTGAATGATCACATACGCTTCTTTAATGTTGGCACGCCCATCTCGAATGGCTTTAATTTCCCAGCCTTCAAGTACGATACCCGCTTCATATTTATCTTCAATAAAGTAATCATGAAAGGCTTTTTTATTTTGGATAATGCTCATTTAATTATTTGTCATTTAAAAGTATAATTGTACGCTACCTTATAATCTTATCATTCTATGATTACTATCAAAAAACATGCTTTAGTTTTTCACAGTAGAGAGAAAATGTTTACACTTGTTGACCAAGTTGAGGATTATCCCAATTTTTTACCCTGGTGCGGAAAGACTAAAGTTATTGAACGCACTGAAAAAATCACTAAAGCTACAATTTTAATTAATTATCATAATGTTAAACAATCTTTTACCACTGAAAATATTAAAATATTTCCTGTAAAGATGAATATTAACCTTATCGATGGGCCATTTAAAATATTAAAAGGTGAATGGAATTTTTTAGAAATTGAAAAAGATACTTGTAAAATAGAATTCGAACTCCATTATGAATTTAGCAATTATTTTTTAGATAAACTTATATCACCAGTTTTTAATATGATCGCAAATACATTTATAGATAATTTTGTTGCTAAAGCAAATAAGGATAAAGATGCCGGATAGTATAATGATTGAAGTTTCTTATGCATTACCTAAAAAACAAATCATTATTCCCGTTCTTGTCCCTAAAGACACCTCTGTGAAAAAAGCAATTGAACTTTCAGGAATACTTCAAAAATTTAAAGAAATTGATTTGGACTCCAATAAAGTTGGTATTTTTGGGAAACTTACATTGCTAGATAAAAGTCTTAGAGATCATGATCGAATTGAAATTTACCGCCCTCTTATTGCTGATCCAAAAGAAATAAGAAGAAAGAGAGCTGCTGAAGGTAAAGAAATGAAGAAAGGTAATTAATTTTTCTTTTTAACTCGATTTCAGACTGACTTTTCTGTATAATTTCTTTTTGCGCGACAAGGAAAACATATGCGTTTATCAAAACAAGCACTGACATTTGATGATGTTCTTTTAGTACCCGCTCATTCAAACGTACTCCCAAAGAATGCTTCATTAAAAACTCAACTAACAAAAAAAATTAGTTTAAACATTCCTATAGTTTCTGCAGCAATGGATACGGTAACAGAATCAAATTTAGCTATTGCTCTAGCCGAAGAAGGTGGTTTGGGAATAATCCATAAAAACCTTTCACCATCTATTCAAGCAAGTCATGTGGCTAAAGTTAAACGTTTTGAATCTGGCGTAGTTAATGATCCAATAACTATTGGACCAAATATGTCGGTTGATGAGGTTATGAACATAACTCGTAAACATAAATTTTCTGGCCTTCCTGTAGTTGAAGATATGAAAGTTGTTGGAATTGTTACCAATAGAGATTTACGTTTCGAAACAAACCTAAAACAACCAGTTAAAAATGTAATGACTCCAAGAGAGAGACTGATTACGGTAAGTGAAGGAGCTACAAAAAAAGAAATTATGGGTTTATTACACCAACACAGGCTCGAACGACTTCTTGTTATTGATAAAAAAGATCGGTTAAAAGGTTTAATTACAGTCAAAGATATTCAAAAATCAACAGATCATCCAAATGCCTGTAAGGATGAGCATGAAAGATTGCGAGTAGGTGCAGCTGTTGGAGTTGGGGAGGATACCATTGAAAGAGTTGAGCTTCTTGTTGGGGCAGGTGTGGATGTTATTGTCGTTGATACAGCTCATGGGCATTCTCAAGGAGTATTGGATAGAGTTAAATGGATTAAAAAGAATTTCCCAAAAACTGAAGTTATTGGGGGAAATATAGCAACTGCTGATGGAGCAATGGCTTTAATAGATGCAGGTGCTGACGGAGTAAAAGTTGGAATTGGACCAGGTTCTATTTGCACTACAAGGATAGTTGCAGGTGTTGGTGTCCCACAAATAACTGCTATCAATGATGTTGCAGATGCTTTAAGAAAAAAAGGTATTCCATTCATTGCTGATGGGGGTATTCGATATTCTGGAGATATCGCTAAAGCTATTGCTGCTGGTGCTCATTCTGTAATGTTAGGAAGCATCTTTGCTGGAACTGAAGAAGCTCCTGGTGAAGTGGAATTATATCAAGGCAGATCTTATAAGTCATATCGAGGTATGGGCTCCATCGGTGCTATGCAAAAAGGCTCTAAAGATCGATACTTTCAAGATTCCGAGAACAATTCTGAAAAACTAGTGCCAGAAGGAATTGAAGGTCGAGTTCCTTATAAAGGTCCTGTAATCAATGTTATTCATCAATTAATGGGTGGGTTAAAAGCCTCAATGGGTTATGTTGGTGTTGGAACTATTAAAGCGATGCAGAAGAAAGCAGCTTTTGTTCATATTACCAATGCTGGAATAAAAGAATCGCATGTGCATGATGTTCAGATTACTAAAGAAGCTCCTAACTACAGAGTTGAGTAATGAAAAAAAGAATAATTAATAACATCCAGGTTATTCTGTATGGATAAAATTTTAATACTTGATTTTGGCTCGCAATATACCCAACTAATTGCTAGGCGTATAAGAGAATTGAACGTTTATTGTGAAATTTTTCCTTTTGATATTGACTTCAAAAAAATTGAGAGCTTTACGCCAAGTGGAATTATTCTTTCAGGTGGTCCAAATTCGGTATATAAAGAAGAAACACCTTCAGCCCCTCAAGAAATATTTAATCTAAATATCCCTATTCTAGGAATTTGCTATGGAATGCAAACCATCGTCAATCAATTAGGTGGCAAAGTCCAAAGGAGTTCCGAACGTGAATTTGGTTATGCAGAGGTTCGTGCGCATGGACATTCAAAATTACTCAATAAAATACAAGATAAAACCAACAAACATGGCCATGGGCTAATCGATGTTTGGATGAGTCATGGTGATAAAGTTACGGGCCTTCCTGTAGGATTTAAAATTATTGCGAGTAATCAATCTACACCTATAGCTGGGATTGCAAATGAAGCAAAAAATATCTACGGATTTCAATTCCACCCTGAAGTTACTCATACCCCTCAAGGCTCAAAAATAATAGAAAGATTTGTAATTGAAATTTGCCAAAGCGAAGCGAGTTGGAATATGCCAGATTACGTTGTAACTGCAGTAAAAAATATTAAAGAAATGGTTGGGAATGATGATGTAATTTTAGGGTTATCAGGTGGTGTCGACTCATCCGTTGCAGCAATGCTTATTCATAAAGCTATAGGCAATCAATTAACTTGTATTTTTGTAGACAACGGGTTATTAAGACTGGATGAAGCAGAAATAGTTATGAAAACCTATAATAAAAACTTAGGTGTAAAGGTTATACATATTAATGCAACGAAAAAATTTATGAATGACCTCATAGGGGTTAGCGATCCAGAAAAAAAACGAAAAATTATAGGTAGAGATTTTATTGAGGTTTTCCAAGAAGAAGCAAAAAAAATTCCGAATGCAAAATGGTTGGCCCAGGGCACTATTTATCCAGATGTTATTGAATCAGCTGGTGGTAAAAATAAAAAAGCACACAATATTAAGAGTCATCATAATGTTGGTGGGCTTCCAGATACACTAAACTTGAAACTCTTAGAGCCATTAAAAGAGTTATTTAAAGACGAAGTTAGGCAGTTAGGTATTGCTTTAGGGCTTAAAAAAGAAATGGTTTATAGGCACCCTTTTCCTGGCCCAGGTCTTGGAGTAAGAATTCTAGGGGAAGTTAAGGAAGAATTTGCTGATTTACTTAGAAAAGCAGATGCTATATTCATTGAAGAACTGAAAGAAAGTGGTTGGTATGATAAAACCTCTCAAGCATTCACTGTATTTTTGCCTGTCAAATCTGTAGGTGTAATGGGTGATGGTCGAACTTATGAGTATGTAGTTTCTTTAAGAGCAGTCACCACAAGTGATTTTATGACGGCTAGCTGGGCTAAGCTTCCGTATGAACTATTAGGTAAAGTTTCTAATCGAATTATCAATGAAGTAAAAGGTATTAATAGGGTTGTATACGATATTTCAGGAAAACCACCAGCTACTATTGAGTGGGAATAAGTAATTGGACCCATTAACACAAGGCGCATTAGGCGCTGTCCTTCCACAATCTATAAGCAATAAAAAATCACTAGGAATAATTGGTATTATTGGATTTCTGTCCGGCTTAGCACCAGATTTAGATATTTTTATAAAATCTGAAAACGACCCTATATTATTTTTAGAGTTTCATCGCCAATTCACACATTCTCTTGTGTTCATTCCATTTGGTGGATTGATATGCGCATTCTTTTTTTATTTTATTATAAGTAAAAAATTTAAAATTAGCTTTAAAGAAACATGGATTTATTCAACACTAGGCTATGCAACACATGGACTACTTGACGCCTGTACAAGTTATGGTACGTTACTTTTTTGGCCATTTAGCCAAACACGTATAGCCTGGAATAATATATCAATCATTGATCCATTATTCACAATTCCTTTATTGATACTAATAGTTATAGCAGGGATTAGGCAAAAAAGAATTTTTTCGATAATGGCTATATTATGGGCGGTTTTCTATCTTTCACTAGGAGTTTATCAAAAAAATGAAGCTATAAAAGTCAGTACAAAAATTGCAAAAGAAAGGGGGCATGATGCCATAAGAATAAATGTTAAACCAAGCATTGGAAATTTATTATTATGGAAATCTATTTATGAAACCCAAGACAAATTTTATATCGACGCAATAAGATTAGGTTGGAGTCCAAAAATATTCAATGGTGAAAGTATTATTAAAATGAATACACAAACTGCATTTCCATGGTTAGCGATAAAAACTCAACAAGCACAAGATGTAGAAAGATTTAAGTGGTTTAGTGATGGCTATATTGCTATAAATCCAAAAAATAAAAATCAGATTCTTGATATCCGCTATTCAACGTTACCAAATGAAATTGGTGGGCTTTGGGGTATTGAATTAAGTAAAGAAAAAACAAATAATAGTCATGTTAAATATATTACAAACCGTACTATCTCGAAAGAACAGAAAAAAAGATTTAAAGAAATGTTATTTTATTAATATCATTTAAATTAATAATTAATAGTAATTTTTAAAAAAAATTATTTATAATAATTAAAGAAAAAATATAGGAAAATTATGATTGCGTGTCTTGATTTAGAAGGTGTTTTGTTACCAGAAATATGGATTAAATTTGCTGAAAAAACAAGCATTGATGAACTTAAATTAACCACCAGAGATATTCCAGATTACAGTAAATTAATGCAGAAACGACTTCAGATCCTTAAAGCCCATGATTTGAAAATAAATGACATTCAAGATGTTATAGGTACACTAAAGCCATTAGAGGGGGCAAAAGAATTCTTGTTTTGGCTGAAATCAGAATTTCAAGTCATCATACTTTCAGATACATTTTACGAGTTTTCAGGGCCACTTATGAAACAATTAGACTACCCAACTCTATTTTGCCATCAATTGATTGTAGATAACAAAGGAACAATAGTAGATTTTCACTTAAGGCAAGAAGATCAAAAAACAAAAGCTGTAAAAGCATTACAAGAACTAAATTTTAAAGTTATATCTGCAGGAGACTCTTATAATGATATTGGCATGCTACAACAAGCAGATAGTGGAATACTTTTCTGTCCGCCAGAAAGTGTCATAAAAGAATTTCCTCAATATCCAATTGCTAATAATTACAAAGACTTTCAGGATCTACTAATAAGTGCTCGTCAAAAACTGTTAGGATAAAGCTTGATTATGGTGAAAAAAAATGAATAAAGATTTTATAGATTCAATAAATAGTGCAGAAAATTCTAATGAAGAATTTTTCGATATTAACTTTGGTCACAAAAAGATTAAAATATTTTTTGAAGAAGAAGCATGTGATTGGGTTTGGAATTACAAATATCTTCATCAACAAAAAACTATAGACATTAAAAAAGAACTTAATTCTTCACTTCAATTAAAAAACCTTGCCCTTATAACTTACTTTTATAGGTTTATAATTTCTGATATTTCTAATCTTAATGAGCATATCTCACCTGGAACAAGATCAATTCTTGATATCGGAGCTGGGATAGGGTTATTTGATCTCTCTTTAAATCAATTATTAAATCATAAGGCATCATTTGATTTGATTGAAGTCGAAAAATTAGATGAAATAGAGCACGTAACAAATAACCCAGACCACACAAAAAAATTAGATGACAATATTCAAATTAAACCAGTACAAACCTTAAAGAAATTAATGTTAGCTAATAATGCTGAGAATATAAATATAATTATGGATAAATCAATTAATCAACACTATCATAAAAAATATGATCTTATTCTATCGTTTAGGTCATGGGGTTTCTTATACGATCTGAACCTATATGAAGAATTTGTCAGAAAAACACTACATCATGATGGGATAGTAATAACAGATTTATCAATATTCGATGATAGTATTGAGAAATTTTATAGATTATTTAACGATGTTACCCTTATTCATGAAGCACTAAACAATAAGAGATTTATTGGAAAAAACCTTAAATAATCTTATTTAATCTACAATATAATATACCTTAAAATATATAATTAACTTATTGATTTTAATAAATAAATATGAGTAGAGCATTTATAAAAGAAAATGATTTGGAGCATGCCGGAATTGATATTCCTGAGCGCCCAGTTAGTCTAGAAACAAACTATGTGACACCCACTGGGCTTGAAGATTTGCAAAATTCAATAGATAATTTAGATAAAGAACGGCAATCACTTATTGGTAACGAAGATTCAACTTTTAAACAAAAAAAAATGCGTATTGAAAGAGATATTAGATATTTTTCATCGAGATTGGAATCTGCAATATTAATCGACCCCTCCATTCAAAATAAAGAAATAATCTTATTTTCTGCAAAAGTTGAAGTTTTATCAGTTAGTAATAATAGATATGAATTTGAAATTGTCGGTGAAGACGAGGTAAATATTAAAAAAAATAAGATAAGTTACCTATCACCTATTGCGAAATCATTAATAGGTTCCCGAATTAATGATGAGGTTATTTGGAATAAGCCATCTGGAAATGAAATATTAACCATAACTAATATATACTACTGCGGGCAAACAAAACCCAATCATTTTTAATTTATAAGTAAGGAAAATTAGTGCTAATTACCAATGGTATCACCATGCAGTTTGGCTCAAAACCATTATTTGAAGATGTCTCAGTTAGGTTTGGCGAGGGAAATAGATATGGCCTAATTGGCGCGAATGGCTGTGGAAAATCTACTTTTATGAAGATATTAGCAGGCGAGCTAGAGGCAACAAGCGGCAATCTTGCACTAGATAATAAAGAACGTATTGCATGGTTAAGACAAGATCAGTTTGCTTATGAAGATTTACTTGTAAGCAACGTAGTAATGATGGGTCATGAAGCAATGTGGCAAGCAAATGAAGAAAAAAATAAGTTATATGCAAACCCTGAAGCAACGGATCAAGATTATATTCGAGCAGCAGAATTGGAAACAGTTTACGCTGAGTATGATGGCTATACAGCTGAATCAAGGGCTAGTGAGCTATTGAGTGGGGTAGGAATACCAAATGAGCTTCACAATAAACCAATGAGCGAAGTTCCACCAGGTTTGAAGTTAAGAGTTCTTTTAGCACAAGCTTTATTTGCTGACCCTGAAATACTTTTACTTGATGAGCCAACCAATAATTTAGACATTAATACTATTAGATGGCTTGAAAATATTCTTAATAATCGCAATTCAACAATGATCATCATTTCTCATGATCGACACTTTTTAAACCAAGTTTGCACACATACAGCAGATATGGATTATAGGAAGCTAACTATCTATCCTGGTAATTATGATGACTTCATGGAGGCAAGCACTCTTGTAAAAGCCCAACAACTTAAAGAAAATGAGAAAGCGAAAGCACAAATTTCTGAATTACAGGAATTTGTAAGAAGGTTTTCGGCGAATGCATCAAAAGCAAAGCAGGCTACTTCAAGAGCTAAACAAATTGATAAAATCAAGGTAGAAGAGATGCGGCCTTCTACTAGGCAGTACCCCTATATTCGTTTTGACTATGACGAGAAGGACAAGCTTTACCGGCAAGCATTAATCGTAAACAAATTAAGTCATGGCTTTGAAAAGCCATTAATTAATAATGTAAATTTTATGGTTGAGGCAGGTGAAAAAATTGCAATTATTGGTGAAAATGGTATTGGGAAGTCAACTCTATTAAAAATTCTTGCTAATATAATCAACCCTAATGATGGATCAATTAAATGGGCTGAAAAAGCTAAAATTGGTTACTTTGCCCAAGATCATTCTGAGGATTTTGAGTTAGGCACATCAGTTTTTGATTGGATCACTCAACATCGTAAGGCTACAGACGATGACCAAAAAATTCGTAGCACATTAGGTAGATTATTATTTTCGGGTGAGGATTTTAAAAAGAAAGTTAATGTCTTATCTGGAGGGGAGCAAGGGCGAATGCTGTTTGGTAAACTAATGCTTTCACAAACTAATATATTACTATTAGATGAACCAACCAATCATATGGATATGGAGTCTATTGAATCATTAAATACTGCACTTGAAAAATATAAAGGTACTTTATTTTTTGTAAGTCATGATAGAGAATTTGTTAGCTCTGTTGCAACTCGAATTTTAGAAATAAAATCAGATGAAATTATCGATTTTACTGGAAATTATGAAGATTACATTAGTAGCCAAGAATAAATTAATTAGCTTTTTGCTGCCCTTTTTCTTTCATGTTCAATAAGATGACGTTTTCGAATTCTTAAAGATTTCGGGGTTATTTCTACAAGCTCATCATCATCAATAAATTCAACAGCATACTCTAGAGTCATTAGAATTGCTGGAACAAGTCTTACTGCTTCATCTGTTCCGGATGATCGGACATTAGTTAACTGTTTTCCTTTTATAGGATTTACGATAAGGTCATTATCTCGACTATGAATTCCTATAACCATGCCTTCATATAATTTTTCACCAGGCGAGACAAGCATCCTACCTCTCTCCTGTAATTTCCATAACGCATAAGCAACTGATTCACCCTTCTCGGATGAAATTAGAACGCCATTACGTCGGCCTGGCATTTCAGATTTTGCTAGCGCATAATTCTCAAAAATATGAGACATGACGCCTGTTCCTCGAGTCATTGTTAAAAACTCACCTTGAAACCCTATTAAGCCTCTTGCTGGTATTAGGTATTCCAAGCGAGTTCTACCTAAACCATCGGATTCCATATTAGTAAGTTCGCCCTTACGTCTTCCCAATTCCTCCATAACTGCACCTTGATTATCATCGTCGATATCAACAGTCAGGTTCTCATAAGGCTCGTGTCGTTTACCGTCGACTTCACGATATACTACGCGCGGCTTGCCTACTGCTATTTCAAATCCCTCTCTCCGCATATTCTCTAATAAAATAGTTAAATGTAATTCACCTCTTCCAGAAACTCTAAAAACATCTGCATCAGAAGTATCTTCAACTCTAAGGGCTACATTAACTAATAATTCTTTTGTTAACCTATCTTTAATTTGTCGGCTAGTTACGAACTTACCTTCTTTTCCAGCCAAAGGAGAGCTATTAACCATAAAATCCATAGTTAAAGTTGGTTCATCTACTGGGATTATTGGTAGCCCAACTGGTGCCTCAGTGTCTGCAATTGTTAAACCAATACCAATATCTTCAATTCCAGTAATAATTGCAATATCTCCAGCTTGAGCTTCATTAACTCCTATTCGCTCAAGGCCTTTAAATCCAAAAACTTCATTTACTTTTCCTTGACTAACTTTTTTATCACCGGACATAATTGAAACGCTCATACCTGGTTTTAAAATTCCATTGCGAATTCTTCCTATTGCCATTCGACCAGTATAAGAAGAATAATCAAGTGCTGAAATTTGAAATTGTAAAGGTGCAGATGGGTCACCTTCAGGTGAGCCTACATGTTTTAATATAACCTCAAAAAGGGGGTTCATATTATCTGATTCTTCTTTTTCATCTAATTTGGCAAATCCATTTATTGCTGAAGCATAAACGATTGGGAAATCTAGCTGCTCATCTGAGGCACCTAGGTTTGCAAATAGATCAAATGTTTGATTGATGACCCAATCACAACGAGCCCCTTGTCGATCAATCTTATTTATTACAACAATTGGCTTCAAGCCCAATGCTAAAGCTTTTTTAGTTACAAATCTAGTTTGTGGCATTGGGCCTTCAACAGCATCTACTAAAAGAACTACACCATCAACCATACCCAAAACTCGCTCAACCTCCCCGCCAAAATCTGCATGTCCAGGAGTATCTACAATATTAATATGTGTATCTTGATAAGTTACAGCTGTATTCTTTGCTAAAATCGTTATTCCACGTTCTTTTTCAAGCTCGTTAGAGTCCATCACCCGCTCATTAACTTGTTGATGTTGAGCAAATGTCCCAGATTGTTGAAGAAGCTTATCAACAAGAGTTGTTTTACCATGATCAACGTGAGCGATAATTGCAACATTTCTTAATTTACGAGACATGAGATACCAAAAAAATTATTGAGCGCGGATTTTAGCATAAAAATTACCGAAACCGGCTTAAAGGGTTATGAATTACTTAAGCTTTATACTTAAAAGTGATTTTGCTTCTTGAGCTTTTGATTTTGCTTCATCAATACTTGTACCAGTAGATAAAATTACACCCATTCTTCTCTTTTTAAAAGATTCTGGCTTACCAAATAACCTGATATCAACGCCATCAATTGCTAATGCTTTTTCTATTTCATCAAAAATGACAACATCAGCATCATATTTTCCATATATAACTGCACTGGCTCCAGGTTTCAGTAATGACACATTTACTGGCAAGCCTAGAATTGCTTTTGCATGAAGCTCAAATTCAGATTGAGTTTGAGTTGCCATCGTCACCATACCAGTATCATGAGGTCTAGGGCTAACCTCCGAAAACCATACCTCGTCTTTCCTAACAAATAACTCAACACCAAAAATTCCTAATCCCCCTAAAGCATCTGTAACTTTTTTTGCTATATCTTGTGATCTAATTAAAGCTTTTTCTGTCATAGTTTGTGGTTGCCAACTTTCAACATAGTCTCCATTCTCTTGTTTATGGCCAATTGGCTCACAAAAATGTGTTGAAATTTCTCCATATTTATTTTTTGCCCTCACGGTAAGCAAAGTAATTTCATAATCAAAATCAACTTGCCCTTCAACAATAACCACCCCTTGATCAACGCGACCAGATTTAGCTGCGTACTCCCAAGCTTCTTTTATCTCGCTTGACTTCATTATTCTTGATTGGCCTTTGCCTGAGGAAGACATGGTTGGCTTTATAAAACAAGGGAATCCTATTTTTGAATCTATAGCAGATTTAAGTTCAGCAAGGCTTTTAGCAAATGCAAAAGGTGAAGTTGGTATATCTAACGTTTCTGAAGCTAATTTCCTAATCCCTTCTCTATTCATTGTAAGTTGAACAGCTTTAATGCTAGGAACTATAATTAAATTATTCTTTTTCTGTATTCTAGCTAAAAACTCTGTGTTAATTGCTTCAATTTCTGGAACTATATAATGTGGCTTTTCTAGGTCAATTAAAGATTCTAAGGCCTCCGCATTAGTCATATCAATGGTGTATGCTCGATGAGCAACTTGTTGTCCAGGGGCATTCTTATAGCGATCTACAGCAATTACTTCGACCCCTAATCTTTGAAGTGAAATAATTACTTCCTTTCCAAGCTCGCCACTTCCCAGAAGCATTATTCGAGTCGCAGAAGTGCTTAATGGAGTACCGATTTGCATATTAGGATCTCTTGTTATTTGTTTGTATTATAGCAATACATAATGATCTAATTGTTAGTTATTACAAATCAATAGTTAGTCCTAAATTAAATGACCGTCCCATACCAGGAACTCCATGAGTATTTGTTACACCAGTCATCATTGTTGCTCCTTGTCCAACATAACTTCCACCTAAAGGGTCAATATAATATTTATCAAACAGGTTAGTTATACCAAAGCTTAATTCAGCATCTTTGTAGTTATATGTTGAAAATACATTTATCAATCCATATCCTGGAGTTTCTGATTCATTTCTTATTTTAGATAAATTTGTTTTATTTTTAACTATACTAGCTTCAAATCGATTATTCCAGCTACCAAATTTTTGCTCTAATGCTAACTTCGTATTAGCTGGCATTACCCTGTAGAGGCTATCGTTAGCATCAGTATTCTTGCCCCTACTGAAACTAAATGAACCCTTTAAAACGATGTCTCCATAACCTTTAATACTTGTTAATGACTTATAACCAGAAAGGTCAAACCCATAGACTCTTGCAGCTTGATTATCTAAGCTAAGCGTTGAAAATCCATCACTTCTTGACATGCATGATTTTCCAACCGTACTGCAGGAAACTGCATCAATATAATCATCAACATAAGTAAAATATGGTGTAGCTTTAAATGACCAATATTTTTTTTCAATATCATACCAGCTCGACGAAGCACTTATTGTATGAGCAGTTTCTGGCTTTAAATTTACATTACCAACATATCCATTTCCATCACCGTACGTGTTATTCATATTTGCCGCCATCATCCAAGTTGACCAGGTATATCTTTCATACAAATTTGGGCTTCTTGTTTTCATGGCATAGCCCATTTCATAACTTTGCTCCTCACTGGCGATGTATTCTCCCAAGAAAGATACATCAATATTATGATCATTTTTTGATCGATTTGAGCTGTTGAATGCTGTTGAATTATTTTGTTGATTATGGGTGGTTGATCCAGTTGAATTATTATCATTGTATCCATGGACAGTTCCAGAATCACTCCTAACTTGACCATACCTGACTCCAACTGAGGAATTAAAATCAGATCCCCACACCTTCATCCATTCCGCATAAAAATCCAATCTGTCTCGCTCACCATTGTTTATATTTTGAAATGTATTAGGAAACATTGGCCCTGTGCCAGACGCAGTCCACCAATCATCTAAACGGTACCTCTGAAATTCAGAGCCTATTGTAATTAAGTCTTTTTGGGAGAATAGAATATCTGCCTTAATATTAAAACCTAGATTATGCCCTTGAGCGTTCATAGGCATCCCCTCAACGTTCATTGAATAGGCTAATTGTTTATCTTGTCCAAAGTTGTGAGAATGTTGAGTTTTTTCATTAAAAACTCTAGCTTCCAACTTTCCCCAATTGTAATTATTTTCATATGCCATATTAATTTTAATAACTTCATTTTTTGTTGAATCCATTCGTTGGTTAGAAAAACCCTGATCTGGTGTATTTTGGTAGCCTATTTTCAAATTAAACAATTCGTCTTCTTTACGAGCTCCTAGGGTAAGCATATGATTGCTATCTTTGAATGCTGAAGACCCTACTTCATCCCCTCTAATAAATTCTCGGTCTGATGCTGCGTTACCAGATTCTTTAAAAGGTTTTCCTGCCTTAAAGTTCTCAGCATAAATATAACTTCCGTTGTAATTAAGTGAAAAATCCTCCGATGCAATAATGCTATTGATATTTAAACTCTTTGATTTATTATTTGACCTATAGAATGTAGATAATTTATTCCTTACCAACCTCTCACCATTTTTTGCATATTCTGGTTGAGCAGAGTTAATTAAAATTGATCCCCCTATGCTATCTCCACCCATGCTGACAGGTGTTAAGCCTGCAAATACTTTTATCTCTTCTACATTTGAGCTATCAATTGAAGATAGTGGTGAATTCATATGATTTGCACAAGCAGCTATAAGGTCCATACCATCTACTTTTATTTTGATACGGTCATCGGCTAAGCCACGAATTACAGGCATACTTGAGCCTCCGCCATTCGTTGCACTATTAATTCCAGTAAAATAATCGAGAAGAGATCCGCTATTATTAGATTTAATGGAATTAAATCTAATAAGCTGATCAGTTAAATTGTCGCCCGAAATGTAGCTTTGTTCGTTTATGCCCCGACCTATTACATCGATTGCTAATATTTTAATTTCTTCTTGTGCTTGCGCTAAAGATGAAATAACAATAAGTATAAAAATACTTTTTTTTATAAAGTGAATATTGATATTGATAATTATTCAACCTATTCATGTTGTTGTAGAATTTTTACTTAATTGCTTAAGCAAAATTAAAGTTAATGAATTAGATTGATGGTGGAGCTTGAGAAAGATTATTCTCAAGAATATTTTGCTTGTTAGATGTTGAAAAAATAGTCTTATTGTAGATAGAAAAAGTTAAAATATTTTTAAATTTATCTTCTTTTGATGTAAAGGCTTTATCATCACTTGCAACTGCACAGTAACTACAATGATTTAGATTAAACTGGCTTTTATTGCTGGTTCCGTTTCCATCAGATGTCTCAATTAACTTTAAACCATTAGAAGAGCAAATGACTTGATAATTATTTGATTGGTCTTTTTCGAAAGCTTGAGAAATGAGAGGCATTAGCGATAAAAAAAGTATTGCTAATATTGAAACTCGGCCACCTAATATTTTATATTTTAAAATATTCATAATTAAAACGATTTACTTATACCAATCCAACCCGCTCTTGGAGCACCTGGTATTAGAGAAGCCACATTTCTTTCGTCACCAAAAGATCTATCAGTTTGGACTCTTGTTTCAGCTAGGCGTCCACCAGTTGTATATTCCTGATCAAAAATATTTATAAACTTAGCATGAACATTCCAATCCTTACGGAAACTATATTGCGAATCTAGATTTACAATTGCATAGCCAGGGATTTCCCCTTGTAATCCACCGCTGGAATCGTGCTGTTGATTTTCATTCCCCATCATATAAGATTCTGTGAAACCAGTAAGGGTTGCTCCTACATTCCATCTTGGGTTAACTTCATAATCTGCTCTTATTTTTAAATGGTGTTTTGGTATATTGGGAAGGTAATCACCTTCACTAACCTGAATTGAATCGCTCGATGCAGAACTATTTACCTCGCTAACTAATGTAAAATTTGTTCCATACTGTGCCATCACAAAACCATAATTAACACTCAACGCAAGCTTATTAAATTTTGTGGACACTCCTACATCTAAACCCTTCCGAGTTGTTTCTTCAACATTTTTAAAATAACCTGCTCCATTTGAAGCATTAGCATAAACAAATAAAATATCATTATGATTTGTAGCATGATAAATGGACATATTCCAACTAGTATCCTTTGTAACTTTTCCACTTATGCCACCTTCGACTGTTTTTGCAACAACTTGAAATAGCGGTGGATCATCTGCCATTTGTGTAGGAAGATTACAAGGCTGGTCTGGATTGGCACATCCCAATTCGATACTGGTTGGAGCTCTGCTTGACTCGCTATATGAGGCATAAGCCGATAAAATTTCATTCGGCTGATAAGTAATACCTAGAGAGGGGTTAAAACGTTCAAAATGATGCTTACCCGTTAAACTAGTTGAGCCGCCAGGCTCGTTAAAAGTATCTCTATTATCAATTTGGACATGGTTATAACGTATAGCTGTATTAATATTTAATCGGTCATCTAAAGAGTGAGTATTAGTTACAAATGCACCATAGGTCTTAGTTTTTCCAGTTAAGCCACTTGATTGTTCAACATCACCTAAAGGCCCGCCAAAAAAACCACTAACATTTAATGCAGCAACTTCCTGCCCAGTTTGTTTAAATTTTATTTGTGAATACTCAGCAGACATGCCTGCAACTAATTGGTTGCGTCTGCCAAGCCAATCTTGATCTAAAGTTGTTTGAAGATTAAACCCAAAAACATCTTGTAATGTATTAGTTCTATTGAAAACACCTTCATTTAAATTTAAATCGGTATTGTCTAAATCATATGCAGCTTGAGATTCTGTAGAACATTCACTTTCTGAACCTGTATCGGCATCACAAAAGTCATCATTTAAATCTCCGTTATAAGTAGCTTGATCAGAACGCTTATAGTAAGCATTTCCAGCAATCATTGTTTTTTCATCAAAAAAATGTGACATATTTAATGCTATTTGACTATATTCATTTTTAGTTTCATCTTCTAATGTATGAATACCATCTCGCTTAGAACCAAGAAGGTCTTTTGGGGTTAGCCCATTTCCAATTAATAAATTATGTGCCCCTGTGTAAGTAATCTCATATCGAGACATTTCCGACTCAAAACCTAACTTTCCAAATAGCTGATTTACATGTGATGGCGAAAACTTTCTCCAGCCATTCTCATTAAAATGTTCATAACCAACGTAATAATCCATATTTCCATCGTCTAGCACACCACCCATCTCGACCAGACTACTTGTTCTTGCCCATGAGCCAGCAGATACGTCAATATTTTTTCCTTTAAAATTTTGGCCGCTTTTTGTTTGCATAGACATGGCCCCACCAAGCGTATTCAAACCAAATACAGGGTTTGAGCCGGCTATCATTTGCATATTATTAATAGCAAAATTAGGGATTAGATCCCATAAAACATTATTGCTGAATGGTTGGTTAGCTCTAATGCCATCTATATATACTGATAGTCCCTGAGGGTTTCCTGAAATTGGCGTAGCGTTATATCCACGGAAATTGAGCTCTAACTGAAAAGGATTACCCCCAATTTCATTAACAGTGACTCCTTGTAAATTATTGACCATGAAGTCCGCAACTGAAACGCCTGCTTGAGCATTTAACTGTTCAGAGTTTATCGTCTGAATATTCGCTGGAACCATATTTTTTGGTAAGCCGATTGACGGTAGTGGTGAGCTTGAGTAAACATCTATTGTTCCAGTTGTAATTTCATTGTCTGCTGCTGAAGCAAAACAAGGCATCATCATAACTACTAGAAACGGATATAAAATTTTATTTAGCATTATTAAAGTGAGTTAACTTTTTTTTGATTAAAATTAAAAAAACAAGTGCATTTTAGCAATAATCTTATTTTTTGTAAATCATGCAAAATGAATTAAATTTGTATTTTTTCAATTCGTTATCCAATCAATTTCCCAGCCATTTTCGCCTTTATCAGCTTGAAACTTATAATGTATCCCAAAATTTGGAACTGCAACTAAATAATTTTCAGAAAAAATTAAAGGCATTAACTGTCTTTTCCATGGTGGAATATTGGAAGTTTGTAATAAATATTTAAGTGTTCTGGTTGGCTGATTATTTTTAGGCTTAAAACTCTCTCCTCCATTCCTATTTTGAATAGTTAAAGTTTTCGACCCAATCTTAGATAAAGAAAATCCAGATCCCAATGATTTTTTAAAAATAAGTTTAGTTTTGCCTGGCAACTCAACTTCCTCTTCGCCTCTCCAGATTAATTCATATGGGTCAATTTTAATTGTCTTTTCGACTAAAAAAAGTTCGTCATGGTATGCCTTAATACTAATCGATTCCGAAATATCAATATTTAAAAGAGCATCTTTTTTTACGTCTTTAACTTGTTTATATAACTCATTCATAGTTTTTTTTGATGGCATCATTATCTTATTAACACCAAGCCACCAACGGATAAGGTTTACAACCCTTTCTTTTTCCAAGACTTTTATCATAGCCAATGATAAACGCTCCTTGTTTTTGGAAAAAAAAAGGTTTGCATCTTCTTTAGCAATTGCTTTATGAAGATTTAAGCCTTCAGCAATATTTTCAGAAGATCTGCTAATTGTATTTACTATGTCTGGATATCTAGATTGAATTAATGGTAAAACTTTTTTTCTTAAAAAATTTCTATCGAACTTTAAGTTATCATTACTCTCATCTGTTATGAAGCTTAAATTTTTTTCTTTTGCGTAGCCTTCAATTACTTTCTTATTAATCTTTAGTAATGGTCTCCAGATAAATCTTTCTTGATCAAAAACTGGCATAGCTGCTAAACCATTCAAACCACTTCCCCTAAAAAGTTGAAGAAGTAATGTTTCAGCTTGATCATTTTGATGATGACCTAAAACTAGAATATTATTTCTGTGATTTTCTAGAGCCTCATACCTACTTTGCCTTGCTGCACCTTCAATTCCCATAGACAGATTAGGTTTGATATCTACTTTTTCAGAGCTAATTGGCACTCCCAACTTCTCACACTCCTTGTAGCAAAAAGTTAACCAATCATCTGCATTTTTACTTAAATTATGATGGATATGAATTGCATTTAATTTTATTTTTAATTTGGATTTAAGTTCATTAAGGGCATGAAGAAGAACTATTGAATCTATACCACCACTTAAAGCGATGCTAATATTTTTTTGATTCTTAGGGGTATTAAAACTATTATTAAATGAATTAATAATCTCGGATAGAATTACTTCAGATTTATTTTTCACTCTCTATAGTCTGCCCAAAGTTCATAAGTCGAATGTATCTATTATTAAGAAGAGAATCAATCGGTTCTTTTTTGAATTTGCTTAGCTCTTTTTTTAGAACATATTTTACGTTACTCATAGTTGTTTTGAAATCTCGATGAGCACCTCCCAAAGGTTCTTGAATAATGTGGTCAGTTAATCCAAGTTTTTTTAAAACATCTGCAGTAATACCTAAGGTCTCCGCAGCAAGTTCAGCTGCCTCTGTTTTTTTCCAAAGAATAGAGGCACATCCCTCAGGAGAGATAACTGAGTAAGTTGAATATTGAAGCATCGATAAAGAGTCAACAACACCTAAAGCTAAAGCCCCACCAGATCCACCTTCTCCAATAACAAATCCAATAATTGGGGTTTCTAGTTCAGACATAACATATAAATTTCTTGCAATCGCTTCTGATTGACCCCGTTCTTCTGCGCCTATTCCCGGGTACGCCCCTGGAGTATCTATAAATGTGATAATTGGCACAGAAAACTTTTCTGCAAGCTTAAAAAGTCTAAGAGCCTTTCGATAGCCTTCTGGTCTCGGCATACCAAAATTTCTGTATTGCCTTTCTTTTGTATCTCTTCCCTTTTGGTGGCCAATTACCATAACTGATTGGCCCTCAAAAGTTGCCAAGCCACCAACTATTGCTTGGTCATCAGAATAAGTACGATCTCCATGTAATTCATAAAAATCGGTAAATAAGTTAGAAATATAGTCAAGCGTGTAAGGTCTATTAGGGTGCCTCGCCACTTGAGAAATTTGCCATGCTGTCAAATTATCATAAATCTCATGCAAAGATTTTTCGGACTTCTCTTCTAGTTGTTTCAGCTCCGTTGTTATATCTAATGATGGATGTTCATCGTTTGCCCTTCTAAGACTAGCGATCTTAGTTTCCAAACTTTCAATAGATTTTTCAAATTGCAGGTAAGTAGACTTCATATTTTTAGACTTAAAACTCGGGAGTTAATTATAAAGGATTTTTACATTATCATCATTAAAGGATTCGGTAAGTCCCATAATTAAATCTTCATGAAGAGCGACTTCCCATTCAGAGCCTAAAATTAACTCGACTCGACCTTCAGTGTTTTGGTAATCAATTTTGACTTTACATTTTTTATGATTAGTATCCAATTCGCAAAAAGGCTTAAGCAACTCTTTAAGTTTAAATGCGTCTGATTGACCATTTAAAGATATTTTTAATAAACTTGCTTTTAAACTTTGAAATGTCATTAAATCATAAATCTTAAGAGCACTTAAACGATTACTCCCGCTATAATCATCTAGGCTCACGCGGCCTTCAATAATTATTAATTCGTCATCTTTTATCAAATTATACGACTGGGTTAGTAAATTATTCCCCAAAATAGCATCAATTCTTCCCTCTCCATCATCTATCGTAATAATTGCAATCTTACCCCTCGATGACTGCCTATATTTAACTGATGAGACAATGCCCGCGATCAAATAACTTTCCTGTCGTGGCTTAAGATCAATTAACTTAGTTGAGATAAAATTTTTAATTATTTTTTTATAATAAGAAAAGAGATGTCCGCTAAAATAAAATCCTAAAGCTGATTTCTCTTCCAGCAGCTTGTTTTTTTCTTCCCATAAATCCATTTCAACTAATTGTATTTCTTCGATATCAGAACCTCCAAATAATCCTTCCTGTCCAATTTCGTTTTTACTTTGTTCTGCCATTTTAATAGCTAAGCTGACACTTGCCAGTAAAGAAGCTCTATTAGGTTCGATTTTATCAAATGCCCCAGCGCGAACTAATGATTCGACCACTCGTCGATTTACTTTTGTAAGATCAAGCCTTAAAGTAAAATCAAAAAGAGACTTAAAATGCCCACTTTTTTCTCGCTCTTGCAATATAAGATCAATTGATGAGTCTCCTGTGCCTTTAATTGCTCCAAGTCCATACAGAATTTGATTGTTATTCAATGGAATAAATTTGTACATACTTTTATTAATATCTGGTGGCAATAATTCCACACTATTAATCTTACAATCATCAAATAAAAGGTGGATGTTATCTGTGTTATTCATATCAGCCGACATTGAAGCTGCCAAAAAAGAAGAGGTATGGTGAGCTTTTAGATATGCTGTTTGATAAGCTATTTTTGCATACGCTGCAGCATGTGATTTATTAAAGCCATAGCCAGCAAATTTTTCCAATAAATCAAATAATTCATTAGCTTGATTTTTGTTTAAATTATTTTTTATTGCTCCACTTACAAAATCTTCTCGTTGGGCATCCATTTCCACTTGATCTTTTTTACCCATAGCTCGTCTTAAAATATCTGCACTACCCAGGCTATAACCTGCAACTGCTTGTGCAATTTGCATTACTTGTTCTTGGTATACAGCGATCCCATAAGTTTCTTTTAAGATAGATTCTGTTGAAGGATGAGGGTAGGTTACTTTTTGTTGCCCAAGTTTCCTTCGGCAAAATTCTGGAATTAAATCCATAGGGCCAGGTCTGTACAAAGCGACTAATGCAATAATATCCTCAAAACAGTCTGGTTTGGCTTGCTTTAGCATATCCTTCATACCGCTTGATTCTAATTGAAACACAGCTGTGGTGTTTGAATTTTTTAGGAGGCTAAATGTGGCTTTGTCATTAATGGAAATTTCATCTAAATCAAGAAGGGGAAGATTATTTTCATTAAGGATATGGTTTGCATTTTTTAAAGCCATATCAATAATAGTTAAAGTTCGTAATCCTAAAAAATCAAATTTCACCAATCCGACAGATTCAACATCATATTTATCAAACTGACTAATTACCCCCTCTCCGCCAGGTTGGCAGTAAATAGGCGAGAAAGATGATATCTCAGTAGGTGCAATTAAAACACCTCCCGCATGCATGCTAACATTTCGAACTAATCCTTCAAGTCGCATAGCTAAATCAAATAATTCTTTAACCTCTTCCTCTTTGGCGATTCTTTCTTTGATTCTTGGCTCTTGCTCTATTGCCTCTTTTAAAGTAATCCCTATTTCATTTGGTATCAATTTTGCAATTTCTTGAATAAAAGGAAATGATAACTGAAGCACTCTTCCAACATCTCCAATAGCCGCTCTTGCTGCCATTGTTCCAAAAGTAGCTATTTGTGAAACTGAATTAGACCCGTACTTTTGTTTCACATAACCAATAACTTTATCCCTACCTTCCATACAAAAATCAATATCAAAATCAGGCATAGAAACTCGATCTGGGTTGAGAAATCTCTCAAAAAGAAGGTTGTACTCTATGGGATCAAGATCGGTAATTCCCAGGCTATATGCTACAACTGATCCTGCGCCAGATCCCCTTCCAGGACCAACTGGAATTTTATTTTCCCTAGACCAATTAATAAAATCAGCAACAATTAAAAAATATCCGGCATAGCCCATTTGATTTATTATTCCTACTTCAAACTTCAAACGTTCTTCATATTCAATTCTTTTTTGCTTTTGAATAACTTCGTCTAAAAAAAGAACTTCCAGTCTTTTTTTTAATCCATTTTTCGCCTCATTTAATAAGTACTCATCAATTGTTGTGTTATCAGGTATTGGAAAATTTGGTAAATAATTCTCACCCAATTTGAAACTAAAATTACATCGATAGGCAATAGACACTGAATTTTTTAATGCTGATGGTATATCTGAAAATAATTCAACCATCTCAACTTCATCTTTACAATATTGATCAGAAGTAAATGATTTTGGTCTTCTTTTGTCGCCCAGAACAAACCCCTCAGATATACAAGATTTTGATTCATGTGCCCTAAAATCATCCTCTTTCATGAACTGAATAGGATGAGTAGCCACCACTGGTACCTGATTATCAAGCGCAAAATGAAGGGCTTGTTTTATATATCTTTCTTGTCGCACTCTAAGATCGCCATCACCATTCCGTTGTAATTCGATATAAAATCGATCTCCAAAAGAAATTTTCCACTGATTTAGTGCTTCTTGTGCCTGCTCAATCTTTTGCTGCAGAATAAGTTGACCAATATCACCAGAAGTTGCCCCAGATAAAATTATTAAATCTTTATTAAATTCATTCAACAACCAAGATTTTTTTATCTCAACACGATCCCGATATTGATTTTCTAGATAAGCTTTTGAGAGTAATTTAGAAAGATTTTCATACCCTTCCTTAGTCTGGCAAAGCGCTAGGACACGATAAGGTTCATTTCTCTTAATTTCATTCTCAAGCCAAAGGTCGCAACCAATTAAAGGTTTTACGCCTTCTTGTACTGCTTTTTTAAAAAACTTAACTGCACCAAATAAATTACTTAAGTCGGTTAAAGCTATTGCTGGCATATTTTTATTGATGGCACGATCTACATAATCCCCAATTTTTACTATGCCATCTTTAATTGAAAATTCACTATGACAACGAAGGTGGATATAATGGGATTTATCTAATTTCTGCATAAAAATTATTTTACCTTAGAAGCTTTGTTAGAATAGATACAAATACTAATTTATTTTATATAAATTTTACAAACAAGGAGAAAAGTATGAGTGAAGTAACTGTTAAAGGTGGTCCGGTAAGTATTGGAGGAAAATTTCCTGCGATAGGAGAAGCTGCTAAAGACTTTAGCTTAGCAAATGATAAACGAGAGAATGTTAATTTAGCTAGCTTTGGGTCAAAAAGAAAAATTCTAAACATATTCCCAAGTATTGATACGCCTACTTGTGCGCTTTCAGTCAAGCGTTTCAATGACGAAGCAGCTAGCTTAGATAATACAGTTGTTCTATGTATATCAGCTGACCTTCCATTTGCACAAAAAAGGTTTTGTGGGGCTGAAGGGACCAATAATGTTGAAACACTCTCGGCTTTTAGAGATATTGAAAAATTCTCAACAGACTACGGCGTAGCAATATTGGATAGCTCACTTCAAGGTCTTACGACTAGAGCTGTGGTGGTTCTTGATGAATCAAACAAAGTTATTCATTCTGAATTAGCTCCAGAGATAACTGAAGAGCCAAATTATGATGCGGCATTAAGCGTTTTAAAATAATTTAAGTTCTGTTGCTACCAGCAACCATTTTAATTTCAAACAATCTACAATCTAAGGCACCGTTATATAGCGGTGTCTTTTTACTTGGAGAAAGACGCATTAACTTTGGCATTCTTAAATCGCTAGTTAAGAAATAGGTGCGCCACCCAGAAAGTTTTTTCTTCATTGTTGAAGCCCATAATGGGTAAGCTTTGGCCAGATCTTCATCTTCGCCAATTCTAACCCCATATGGTGGATTGGTAATTAAGACCCCTTCTTTTGTAGGCACTACAATATCGTTAAAACTTTTACAGCTCAACTCAACCGCACTTTTTAACCCAGCCTCCTCAAGATTGCTTTTAGTGACGCGAATAGCTCTTAAATCCTCATCTGATCCATAAATATGAGAAAACACGACAGGCTTGATATTTAATTGATATTCAGATTTTATACTTTTGAAGAGAATAGAATCAAAATTACTCCAATTCTCAAAGCCAAACCTTCTTTTAAGGCCTGGAGCTTGATTTAAAGAAATCATTGCGGCTTCAATTAAAAATGTTCCGCTGCCGCACATTGGATCCAACAAAGGCTCTCCTGGCTTCCAGCCACTTAAAGCTAATATACCTGCTGCTAGATTCTCTCTTATTGGGGCTTCGACACTAGACTTTCTAAATCCCCTTTGATAAAGAGGTTGGCCTGATGTATCTATATACAAATCAAAATAATCAGCTTCTAAATAAAGATGGATCCTAATATCCGGATCTCGAATCTCAACATTTGGTCGAGCATTAACTTGGATTCTAAACTGATCACAAATTGCATCCTTAATCCTTAGAGTCATAAAATCAAGACTCTTTAGTGGGCATTTAACTCCCGTGGTACTAACTTTAATTCCATAAGATACATCAAATAAATTTGCCCATTTCACATTAAGTGCTGCATTATAAAGATCATCTTCAGTTTTATAATTACCATTAGCAACCCGACAGAGAATTCTTGTTGCAATGCGGCTAGTAAGATTTGCTCTATACATAACCTCAGTTGATGATTCAAACTTAACGCCACCATCAACAACTTTAATATCTCCTGCTCCTAAAGCAGTTAATTCGCCTGATAAAATAGCTTCTAAGCCTCTTGGGCATGATGCAAAATATTGTGATTTCAATCTAGTTTTCCTAATGAAAGCGAATTTTCTTTGAGGTTCCTCGCTTATTATTTTTAATCATTCGGCTGAAATATAACATTAAATCAAGGTCATAATTTATTTCTAAAGACTTTATTTTCTGTCTTAAAATATCAATTGAGTATTCAACATTTTTTTCATTAAAAGCAAATACAATAACATTGCCTGGCTTACTTGATTCCACATAGAGAACTTGCTGCTCAAAAACTAAGCTAATACGGTCTCTATACAGAGGAGTCTTGGGATCAGAGCCAAAAAGATTGATCATAAAAACACCTTTTTTTGATAGTACATTTCTACATGATTCAAAATATGAAATATTACAAAACTCATCCGGAAGGCCGTAATCCTCAAAAGCATCTGAGATCAGTAAGTCGTATTTTCTATCTACTTCATTTATATATTGAATACCATCGCCTTGAAGAATATTAAACCTTTTTGATATTGGTAATTTAAAAAAATGTTTGGCAATTTGAATTACTTTTGGATTAAGCTCTAAAATAGTTAATTTTGTCTTGGTAAATAGCCTATAAAAGAATTTTGGCATCGTACCTCCCCCAAGTCCAATACATAAAATCTCTTTAGGACTTTCCAGAAACAATGCAGCCATTGACATAGCCTGAGTGTAATCAAGCTCTAAGTGATAAGGATTATCTAATCGCATTGAACTCTGAATTGTAATTGAACCTATATGCATAGAAATGACGCCATCTTGCTCGCTTACTTCAACCTGCATATCTTCAAATGAAGAGCTACGTGAATTCAATATATCCTCCTTACAAATACGATATTTTAATTTTTTAGGGTCCTTAAAAAATTGTCCTATAAATTTTTTTATGGATACCATTATTTATTAACCAGTTCAGTCCATTTTATTTCAAGTCTCTTAACAGAAATAGGGTAAGGTGTTTTCAATTCCTGAGCAAATAAAGAAACTCTTAATTCTTGCATCGCCCATTGAAAATCAATATAAGTCTTGGGAATTTCAAGATCAGATTCTACGAATGCA
>Ga0209383_1000571_pt1 | contig 25828 bp, 40 predicted proteins | sample CoawatmetaG02DNA_FD_187510 | JGI IMG/M metagenome (GOLD analysis project Ga0209383, IMG submission 187510) | Marine microbial communities from the West Antarctic Peninsula - Coastal water metaG029-DNA (SPAdes) (version 2) | ecosystem: Environmental > Aquatic > Marine > Coastal ... | reverse complement strand
TTTAGAATTTCTGGAACTGTGGTGCGTAGAATATTCTCTTTCGCACTCGTTTCTGCATTTTTACATGCTGCATTTTCTGCCATGTTAGGCCCGAAAATATAACTACCAGACGTTGGATACCATTTGTTCTTAATTTGGACATCAAGTCTTACAACACATTTACGAGTGTCATCAACGTGAGTATAAGTTGTCTTATCGTAATTTTTTGATTTAGATATAACACCATCAAACGAGGCACTTACCCCTGTAGAGTATTCACATTCACTTGCCATGGCAACTCCAGATAGGAGACATAATGCCGGGACCATAATATATTTCATAACTATAACCTATTAATTTACCAACGAGCGTAACGAGCGCCCCAATTACCACCAGAATTACTACGAGAATTACCACGAGCAATCTGATATGCTTCTCGTTCAATTTGACGTTGAACTTGAGCCGCACGTTCTGAAACTCCACGATTACAAGCAGCAGCTGCGCCTGGATTTACATAACGATCACACGGGCCACCAATGAAAACTATTCCATTAGTATTTCCTTGTGTGATAACTGGTGCGTTATTCTGTGCGGGTTGGCGAACAGCTGCTTGTCCAAGAAGAACTCCAGCAACGGCACCACCAGCGGTCAAGGCTGTATTACCTCTACCACCACCAAATTGGTTGCCTACAAATCCACCAGCGACACCGCCTAATACTGGACCTAACCACTCAAAATCAGCTTTTGCTGGAATTGATGCCGTCATCATGATTCCAGCAATCGCAAGAATTGTAAATGTTTTTTTCATGTTTTTTTCCTTATTTCTCATTATATACATAGTATAACAGACTGTAATGCTTTTGGCAAGCGTTTATTCACTTACCTCTCCCATCATTTCAGTTGTAAATTTAGAAACATATGAATCATCAACAGAAAACATATTGGTTTTAACATATGCGAGAACATCTGATTCATTCTCAGCACCATTTTCGATGGCAGAAACGACTTGTTCCTCAATATCCATCATCCAGTTATTCATCTTACTCATAATCGGCACTCACCATCGGCCAACCGATTATATGTATCCTCTGTGTAATAACCAATGGGCGAACCGTTAATGGTAGAGGGAGTGTTAATCTCACTCATCAACAACCAAGTGTGGGAATTATCGTCCCACTTGATCTTGGCTTCTTCCATATCACTCCCATAGGTACAATCAATAGTGACAATCTTACCTTCCCATATGGGAAGCATTGCACCAAAATCACCGATAATCTTTGTTCCTAATTTCATAATCATTTCCTTATTTCTCATTATATACATAGTATATCATACTAATTGCCATTTGTCAACAATAAAATAAATATATTTGATATTATATTAAGATGTGGTATTTTTAACACACTCTTCAATTTCAGAGATAGGAACAAGGATCATATCGCCATCGTTATCTTTTACAGTTCTTATAAAACCTTCTTTCTCTAAGGTATCTAACATTGAAGTGATAATACCATCCAAAATTTCATCCTTAGCTAAGTACCTACCCCACAAATAACAGGCGCCCATAGAAGCGACTGCGATTAGCGTGTGTGTATATATATCCATTAATTTTTACCCATCTATTCATTTCTTATCATATATAGAGTATATCATACTAATTGACATTTGTCAAGCAAAATCGTATCTCATACTGAATTAAAATTCTCCGCCACATGACTCGTAGTTGAGTTCTCCAGCTGTAGGAAACTCTTCAACCCAAAACTCGGTATCTGGTTCTAACTTCCTATAATCATCAGCACGGGACTCTGCTTCTGACTTGGAATCAAATAACGATGACAATGTTCCAAAGTCGCTGTTTAGTGTAAATTTCAAATTTTTCATAACTCTCTCTCTCTGATTATACCTAAGTATAACATACTAATTGCCATATGGCAACAACTATTTTCGCATATTTGCAAGAGGATTTTCTAGAGCCTTCTTAATCTTATCATTCACTTTCTTCTTCAATTCCTTCATCTCATCCTTCATTCTAAGTTCAAGTGCGACCATATCATTTCTTAATTGCTCTCTACGTTTATCAAACCTATCAGAATTAACAGTAACCATAGTACGAACTTTAGTATCATTTTTGTCTATACTATCACGAACCTGGCGAAATGCTTTTTTGCCACGGGCTTCTACACTATCTAGTTGCTTAGACATATGGTGCATTTCTGTTTTTAAATCACGTTTAATATCTTTTGTATAGTCCCGTGAGTCATCAGCTGATTGTTTGATTCCCTCTTCCAATTCCTTAAAAGATTGTACTTTTGATTGTAGAGATTCAAATTCTATCTTGACAACCTTTAAATCAGAACTAACTTCTTTAACTACATTACTTAACTGTTCTTCAAGCACAGCTAATTTCTTATCAAAACCAGATAAATCTGGCGCTGTGTATGACGTAATTTTTTCTTTCATATCCATATAGTCTTTCCAGAATTCAAATCCTCCATAAAGACCACCGCCGAGGGTTGATAATGCTGTAATAATTATGAATATTTTTCCACCTCGAAACTTGACCCCGGCAAACTCAACTTCTGTTGTGTCGCCGTCTGACATTTTAGTTCTCCTATTTAATTAAAAATATTTTGAATTTTGTAATTTATCCAAATAACTACTCATAACATGATCTTTAACATTATTAAAAAATCTAAGTTTACGCCAATCAGAAAATGTTGCACGAAACTGGTCTTTAGTTCTCTGCCAGAATGATGCGTTTCTAAAATCCCCATAGTAGTTAAGATATTGTAGAGTACCATAGTGTTTAAATCCCATAATTTTCAATGGAACTTTAGGAACTATATCATTACAATTAACAAATCTGTAATGAGTAAAATAACAATTTGTTCTCCATACTTTGTCACCTGTTCTTGGACAACCATATGTGTAAACCGCCGTTACACGGTTTTGTAGTCTAGCAGCAGCTACCATAGACATACCACCACCTAAACTATGGCCGCAAATGTAAAGTTTTTTATCTGGGTTAGCGTCGATATGTGCGACAACATCATCCCAAACTTTTTTAACCTCATCATAGAAACCATCGTGTACTTGTCCTTTACCTTTACTACGATGTTTCCAAGACTTTAGATCAGCAATTACGTCTTTAAGTTGATCAGGTTCAGTTCCTCTAAACGCTACCACAAGGTCAGTAGCATTTTCAAAAATCATACATTGTGCGTTCTGATTATCAATTAGTTCAACATTATTATACCCCATTTTTATCGCAAGCGAGGCTGCCTCACCCCAAGTCAAATACGAATACGAACTTAGTTTGGCATAATGTATTGCTAATTCTCTTGTAGTAGATTCCATATCTTATTTCCTATACTGCATATCTGTTAATTCATCCATTCTTGCGTTACTTCCACCGATCATAAAATATGCTGCAGCATTATTATCTGATATGCTACTATCAGGGATTGTGGTTTTACTAAAGAAATTTGGAGTATCTTTTAATTGTGCCTGTGCATCAAAGAAACTCCTTGTATTACCCAACACTTGCATAATAACAAGTGTTTTTATTTGATTGGTATCAGAGTATTTTTTATTACCCATTTTCTTAACTACTTTATTTCCAGCCTTTGACATAGCCTTCTTCTTTACCGCCGCCTTCTGTTTAGGAGTAGCCTTTTTTCCTTTTGGCTCAACTCGTAGTTTTGCGACTGAATTAGAATTTCCAGATTTTTTGAGCTCAACATTTGAAACTTTGGGTTTCGCACTTTGTTTTTCTTGAGTAGCTTCTGGTTCTGCTTCTGGTTCAACCTCAAGGGACGATGAGACTGATTCTGACTCCACGGATGTTCCTGTATCAGATGTATTGGTTGTATCATTTGTTATCTCCGATATCGTTTCTATTTCAGCAACCTCTAAAGTAGTTTCTACTGAGGCAACAACTGTAGGTAATGGTGCAATTACAACAGGTGCAGCTATGACTGTTTCTGTTACACTTGTATCACTAACAACATCAATTGTTCCTGTTGCAATATCATCTGCTGTAGATGTGTCTATAACAGCGCAAGTGTCTAAAACTTCGCAACTAACTTGAGTAATGAGTGTTTCGTATGTCAATGCACTCGTTATTGTTTCTACTATTTCGTTATAGGTAAAAGTAGTGAATACGTCATTAAAGAAAGGCCCAAATCTAAAATCACCATTGAGAGCCGTATTTCCAAATAGAGTTAACACACCAGAATTAACGACATTACCAGCATCTATTTCTAATGCACCAGTTTTAATGGTTGGAGCAAATATTTCAGTACTACCAATTTCAGTACTACCCAATGATGAATTATCTGAATCAAACACTTCTAATTTTATTGACCAAGTATCTGCCAGATTGTTATCTGCTTGATTGTTATCTACTTCTGCACCAAAATTAAATGACATTCCTTGTGATGCTTCTGTTGAATCAATTTCATTTGCAAAAAGATCAGACTGACTATATGTCTGTGTTATCGTACCACCGTTGCCTGCCATAAATCCATTAGTAGGACTAAATGCACAACCGCCTGGGCAAGTTGTAATAGACCAACCTGTAAGTGACCCACCCCCAAGTTCATTTGTAAAGGTAGGGTTTGTTACAACATTGGGAACTTCAGTTTGGGTAACATTTTTCGTAGTTGTAGTTGTTGTAATTGTAGTGACATCAGTTGTGGTTGTTGAGCCATCTTCATTGGTTACAGTTGTACTGATTGGAGAACCACTTGATGTACTAGTTGTAGATGTTCCATCTATAATTGTATTAGAGTTTACACCGCCTGCATTAGAATAAGAAGAAGGGAGGAATACCAAAGAACATACCAACAATGCTAAGGGCAACACCCCCTGCGACATAGACCGCAGTTTTTGGAGCTTCTGTAATTCGTTCTTCAGTTGAGTAATCGTCAGGCATATCATATTCATCTACTCGCTCGTCACTTTTTTTTTAATGTACATACTTTCTGAAGGAGCATCTTCTGAATTTTCTAACCATCCAGCTTGAGCGGCATCACCAATACTTCCTTTATATGGACAAGGTGTTCCAGCCATCCACATTGCATCGAACACTCTGGCATCTTGACATAGCAGAGCCACACCAGCAACCTTCATACCCATACCGTACATAGAACGAGCAAGTTTAAGTCTTTCACAATTTTCATCAGTAATAGTTATACCAGAAGCAAATCCAAGTATCTGTGTTTGGATTGCCGCACTGGCTGCACTCTTACATACATCGCTATTATTAATAACGATTGATGGTGCAGATGCTGTTGGTGGTGCTTTATCAGTCACTACTGTAGACGATGTATTTGTGTCAGCAGCAAATACAGTAGTTGAAATAAAAATTCCAAAAAAACTACCAACTAAAATTCTCCTAATATAATACACTCAGATTCTCCCTATTAACGAGTTTCATATATCTATTTATAAAAAAATAGTGGTAATCTATCATTAATCATTAATAACTCATCTTTTTAGTATTTTTAATAAATGTGAGCGACTTATCTTACAACCGATAAACGCATTATAGTATTCATCTGGTTTTAATAAACAATCTGTATCAAACTGAAGTTTTGCTTCATAGTAATTTAGTTCGCCCTTTGACTTACAGAGTCTAACTATTTCTCTATCAAACAATTCTAATCCATGTTCTTCTACTAACAACTTTACTTCTTCACTTGAGCCGCAATAAGTTTTCCAATCAGTCTCTACTATCTTGATGCGTTTTCTTTTCGCACCCTTCAGTGGAGGCAATTTTCTTTTAGACATTAAACCTTTCTTGCCAATATATAACTTACTATTCTTTTTGTTAGTTATTATATAAACAAAACCAAGATTGTCTTCAATCATCTCACTTGTGAATGGTTTACCATTATAGAGCCAAGTCATTCAAATCTACTCACTTCTTTTATCATATCTTGTTCTGGACTTCGCAACTTTAACATTTTAAAGTTATGTTCTACAATATCATCACAAGATTCTATCATATCAACAAAATCTTCTCTACTACTTAGTGACTTCACCAAGTCTACTATGGCAGTCATTCTTTTATTACAATCCACAATCTCATCATAACTCTCATCCCATATGGTATGAAATGTTTTATATCCAATATCTCTTAGTCGTTTCAATGCAAAGGGTTGATGTGACATTATGAAAGGCATCTTTAGTGCAATAGGTTTCCAAGTCTTCTCACTAGTATCTCTAGTCATTCCATCAAAAAAATCATATGGTCTGTTATCATTAAAAACACTTTCAGTAACAACGTATATGTAATTATCTTGACGATGTTTAAGATTAATTTCTATAAATTCAAATACATTATCATTAATGCTGTATGGCCCAAATACACTATCATAAATGTGTGGTGTAGTTTTTGCAAACACCGACATACCTTCAGTCCATGGCCAAATACCCCATATATCAAAATCATCTTCACTTGTAACCTTTCCATGACTAAAATTAAATTCATTTAACAGATTATTTTTATACATCTGATAGATAAAATAAAATCTGTCCTGTTTATTATAACGATTAAGACAAAGAAATTTCTTTGCAAAATTATGTCTTGGTGCATCTATTGATTTTGCATTTTCTGATATAACACTTTCATGCCATAACCAATGCACCATTCTAAAAGGCATATCGTTATAGATATAACTCCAACTTTGAGAGAGAACAATAACTTTTGATGGATCAATAACTTCCTCCTTTAAAGAATCTATAAAGATTTTAATATTATTTTTCAACCATATATGTCCTTCTATTGCATCATTTACAACAAGATTACATCTTCCAGAGTTAATACAATCAACTAATTCCGTACTAAATTTTTTAATATATTCAGATACATTCCAAGGCTCTTTGGGATATAAAGTGTAAACAAAATTTTCCCCAGAATCTATTGCTTGATCTAAAGTCATTAGATTAACATCTATAGAATTTTTCTTAAACCAGTAATGAATAATTATTTGTGGGTCAACAAGACTTTTTGATATATTAGCGGGCGTTAATATAAAGTTAACCATCTCTAACTAAATCCAGTGTCACACAGTGAAATCCACCAGCGAGTAGTCTATCATGTCTAAGTTCTAGGGGAATGACATCTATATAATATTCTTTTAGTTTATCTATCATCTCTGTCTGTTTTTTGTCTACTACTGCAAGATGTTTATCAATACTCAGCATGTTCATTCCTATCCACTCACTTGCACCCCAAGGCAGATTAGTTTGTCTAGGATTACTTCTACACTCCTGTATCCATATCTTATCCCATGACTTAAACAGTTCTGGTTCGTTATCCTCATTCACTCTACTTGCATTATACATAACTAAACCTTCACGCAATGGTATTATCGTGCTGTCTAGATGTGCATATGAATAAAGGTTCTCGCATAGATGCACCTTATACTTGTCACCCAAAACATCCTGTAACCACCTTGCGCCCTTTTCATTACCAGTATTACTAACTTGAAATAGAATATCATCGTTTACACGAATACAGTTTGCAGCCTCAAATAGAATCTCCTCATTATTAAGAGATGGAACTCCCTTTACATCTTCCTTAAAGTCCTCATCGAAAAGTATAGGTGTGGGTGCTTTGATCCACTTATAACCTCTCTCATGTAAACTATTGAAGATATTTCGATACCCCCATGTCTCATACTGTCTATTAAGGATAGGTGATGGAGTTTCTATGATCGTATTTCCTACAATCAAAGTACAGTCCCTTGGAGAATAATGATGCCAGTTATCAGGATGATTATAAGTAGTATCAGGTCTATGGACTATGATACCATGAGAAGATAAAGTTTGGGCAAGTAAATCCAAATCTTCTTCTGCCTCTTCGATTACCCAATCTGGATATGGCCCAACCTGTATATCTTTTTCATCATACTCTGGAAACTGACAACTCTTGAAACTTCTATTTAACTCTGGGATTCTATAACCCTTTGCAGTCCCAACTATAATTTCTTTGAGTTGGCCCCAATCATTACTGCATTTTATATTCATCGTAGATAATCTCACTAATATACTTATGACCCTTGTCATTAGGATGTCTATCAAAACTAGATACAAACATATCGTTATGTAATTTATCCATTATAGTAAATCCTCCTATGCGATTAACAAACGGCCATCCCAGAGATTTATGCTCCAAATCATAAAATGGTTTATAATCAACAGAAGTTTTAGCTAATTCAATATCTCTATCCAAACGTCCTTTTCCAAACCCCAAACATTGTGGGCTTGGGCCAAACGCCAAACATTGAATTAAGGATATATTCTTTTGTTCACATATATGTTGCAAAGATACCATCCAACGTAGTGTTTTCTTTATTTGATATTCACGATCATCTAGATTATTTTTTAACATCACTTTAGATAGTTCTGCTATATTCTCATCCGCTAGATATGTATTTTCAAACTCTCCTGTAGAGGTGTTTACCAATTCATCTTTCCTTGGCACAGTGCCGCCATCTTCTATTAAATATGGTAATTCAAAAGAACCTTTATGGAAATCCCACCTATCAAAACAAGACCACATAACTACTACTAAATCAGTATCTAAATTATCTACAACACTATTATAAATATACTCATTACCAGCTCCACCCTTACCATAGTTTGTGAGTTTCTTTCCTAGTTTTTCTGCAAGATAGTCTGCCCATGATTTTTCTTGATTAGGTCTTATACTTTCTGTAAAACTACAGCCTGAAGTTATCATATTGCCTACTGTCCCATATTCTAGAAAAACATAATCTATTTGTTTCATTACCTCTACTATATTCTGGATACTTATTATTATGATCTATTCCAAAATACACACATGATGACTTTACCAAATCAAAGTATTTACAATACACTTCTTGGTCTTCTGCATACTTATCGTAGATAAAATCTGCTGGAAACTTTAGCATCATCTCTTTACCCACATACGCACTAAGTAGATTTATGTAGTTATATCCTGGCTCATTGACAACGTAAAGTTGATCCTCAAATTTCTCTCTCTGCAATCGAATACCTATTCTCATATTCTCTACAGGAAATACTTTAGATAGAGAAGACACTATGTATTGAATACAAGGATGTTCTAAATTTATCTCTAGGTCTACTGCAAGATTGATATAGGCAAGGTCAAGCATAACATGAACATTATTCTTATCGCACTCATCTAACAACTCATCTAGAGCATACGGCAAATTACCAGTATCAGAAAATGGAACACTGATAAGAACAACGTCACCTTCTCGTATCTCATCTTCATCTAACCATGCAAAACTATCCTCATACCACAAACCACGCATCATCTGGTGATAGAAGTACTCACCCTTTGCAAGTCGTAATCTCTTATGATTTCTATATCGGATGTAGAATTGTGCAAAGGATTCAGTTGTCCCTTGAGTGAAACACCCCTCAGTATATTTTTCTATACCTATGAGGTTGTGGGTAGATGGCATCCACCACTTATAAGTTTCTATGAAGCTCTCACGAATTGCATCATGGTTATGATCTTCTTGAGTAAATTCATATATAAGATTATCCATCTCTACAACAGTTTCATCATCATGAACACTATATGCACCACCAAATGGTTTATCTTTATTGTCTGGTAGATTCGTATATCGCACTGTCATTATAAAATCCTGATATTTGTAAGGTGTACTTATCTTCAAGGCCTGCATTTGCAGATAGATGTATTACATCTTGATTAAGAATAAATCCTTCGTTTGCTTTCCAATGAGTATGTGGTTGTTCATCAAACTCTATATAATGTCCTGATTTCCAATCCTCTAGAAAAATATTTGCTCGAACTAATTCTGTCTCTACATTTGGATACTGTTCTTTGATCTTAAAAAACATATCTCTGTGTTTAGGGATAATATTTCCTGGCTCCTGTTTGATTACTGAAACCGATATCACACCAATTCCTATCTTTTCACCCAATTCAAAATAGTCTACTTCGATTTTATCAAAAAACTTCTGATGAATTGCGGTGTTATCTATGACAAGAGACTTAGGCATTTTATTATCTGGATGCAAATCTTTCTGTTCAACCTTCTGGTGTTGGATACAAGAACACCGATAGTCTTCCCACTTTACGTTGAAGAAAACGTCTGTATCCATATCTAATTTTACTGGCTCGAAAATTCTAGACATTTTTTTATATAACTTAACCCTTCTCTGGAATCCAACAGAAAGTTTTCATCACAGAATAATATGTGAATGTCTTTGTCTACACATGATTCAAATAACTCCATCCTTCTATTTATAGGACTACTCAATCCATGCATACTGAGCAATGCAATACCTTGTACCTCTGTCTCATTCATAAAGAACTCTAGGTGTGGATTCCAATCAGTCATCGTATACTCGTTATGCCACCCCACTGGTTTGATCCCTAGTTGATCTGCATAGTTCTCTATAAAACTTCTTGCAATATAAAAAGGCATTGTTCCTATGTAATCGCCAGCTGGATCATTGAAAACTATCCACCGTCTATCTGTGTCAACCTTCGGGACTTCTACCGTATCGCCAGGGAAACGAAAGTAACTGCCAGGTTTGCGATAACCGTAGTCTGTTCCCTTGGACATAGCTCTTATATCAAGTCCTATACGAGTGACACCTGTAGTATTATTTACATTACCATGCCAGTGACCCTGATTGAATAACCAAGCATGGCCAGGCCTTATCTCTACTGGATAAGATAATTCTGTACACCTTCTTTGCATTTCTGCCATTGAAAGTTTCTGATCCACAAAATCATTCGTGAGTTTCTTAGAATCTTCCCATGATACTACTTGCATAGAGTTAGTACTATATGCAGAAGATACTGGAGTCCAAATGGTATTCATACCATTGTTATATGCGGTTAAATGTCCTGTATGGAAAGTTAATAGACTGCCGTGTTTTTGTTGATCTGGTAATACAAAATTGAGTGTAGGGGTGGACTGTATCATGTAGTCGCTCATACTGTCACGAATTATGTGGTGTAAGTAATCATCAACCCAGCCAGAAAATTCCTTAGTCCTGACAAATTGCTCCACCTTCTTTCTAAGAGGAACTATTTCGTTTCTATCAAAACTTTCATGCAAAATACCTAAAGATTTACAGGAAGGTTTGACTTCCTGTACAACTGATAATATCCTATTATACCAAGGAAATTGGTTATGGTCATAATCAACTACCTTATGATCCCACATAGAATCAAAGTACTTATCATCATATCTTTCTTTAATCAAGAATCATCCTCATGCCATTCAATATCATCTTCCATCTCTGGGTCTTCAATATCTCCCGTACAGAATGGGCAGTACATAATTCTATAATGAGTATTACTCATAGTATGTTTTATTTTAAACTCAGCTTCACAACCTTCACATACTATTAGTTTCATTGAATTTCACAAAAACCCGCTGCACATGCAAGTTCCTGTGAACCGATAGTATTATCTGTTTGTTCATATTCTGACAATCTATTCCACTCCACAACTTTAGGCATCTTTTCCAAGAGCACTTCATATTCTTCTTTTGAGCAATCCTGATAGGGTGCTTGCTTATATGTATGGTCACTAAATGGAAGGAAACTCACACCAGACATATAGTTGAAGTTTTCAAAAACCCATGCACCAACTTCAAGCCATTCGTTCTCCTTAACAGAAATAGTAACAGAAGGTTTATGCTCACACCAATTCTCTTGGTATGTCTTCCATAACTCTAACTGTTGAATAGCTGTCATGTCTGTACGAAACACTGCACTCTGATCTACCTTATGAGGAAAAGAGAATACAGATGTATGACTTGGATTCATAACATCATCTTCTACAGGAAATCCTTGATCAACCATCATCCTTGTCAGTGGGTCTTTCTTATCACCACGAACTGTACGAACATAATAAGGATTATGTCGAGCATGAATACCAGATGCAGAATTGGTCAACTGACTAACTGTACCAGATGGTTTCACACAAGTTACAGCAACCGACTGATTAATACCAAGTTTCTCTGCAAACTCTTTGTTAGTTTTAATTGCCATATTTCTAAGGTCTTTAAGAACAGCAGGAAGAGAACCATGTGGTCCTTTACCATTTGTTACATCACAATCCATAATACCTGTTAGTGATACACCAAGAAGTCGTTCCTCTTCACAATTCTTTTTCCATGACCTAGAAACATATTTAAAGTTAACAAGTGTGGCTTGGAAAGTTCCAAGAATCGTTGCAAGCCTCACCTTCTCCAAAAGAGAATCCCGTGTATCAGAATTGCGAACTATAACTTCAGATAAATTACAGAACTCACGATTTCGTAGAATAATTTCACTACAAGGATTCGTACCAAATTCATAGTCTTCTGTATTCCTACGACCATTCTTAGATGCCATCCATACAGCAGACTCACGATTGAAGATGCCTCGTTCACCAGACTTGGAATCATAAAGAGCCTTCCACTCATCCATGAATACACCAATATCTGGTTTCTCAGAATATGCAGCAGAATTGTTTGCCAATGCACGCTGAGGATTATCATTCCACCATTGGCCAGACTTAGCAGAACGCATACGGTCATCAGATAGGTTAGAAAGACTAATCAATGCAGAACGGCGAACACCACCAACTACAACTACTTCTGCAATTTTACATACAATATCGTGTGCTTCTAGTGAAGTCAACTTACGACCAGCAGCATTCTTAAAGATATTAACAGTGAAGTTAAATAACGACTCAAGGGGTTCTGGTCCACTAGCACGGCCGCCAAAGGTCTTTAGAGGTGCGCCAGCGGGTCTTATCTTAGTTAAGTCCCATCTGGGTATCTGTCCAATATACAACATTCCAACCAATTCTTTAAGTGCTTTTGCCCACCCAAGCTTAGAATCTGCAACCGTAATAGTAGTGTCTGTCTCATGAAAATCTTCACTGATACTGGGTAACTCATTTACATATTGACGTTCTACACTAAATCCAACACCAGTGCCATTCATAAGAATATAAAGGATTTCATCAAATGCTTGTGGACGATCAACTGCAATATAAGAACAGTTATACCCTGCAATATTTTCACGTTTCAATGCTTCACCAGCCGTCATTATACAACGCATTGATGGCATCACACGCAAACCAAGAACTGCTTGTTCCAGTTCTACTCTTAACTCTTTGGTTAGACTAAAATCAACAGTCTCTTTTAGATGTTCTGTGAAGAAATCAAAATACCTAGCAATAGTTTCATCCCACGTTTCTCTACGTTCTTTTTCTGGCAACCACCTTGAATATCTTGATAAGTGAATAAATTCTTGGTAGGATGTTGGTAGGTAATTATTAGGCATTTATCTTTCTCCATTCTGCAAATCTCAATTGTGCCGCTGCACCACTGAAAGTATTATCTGTTATAATCTCTTTTACGTTTTCTTTAGTATAACCAGCAAGAATCATATCGTTAATATCTTTATGTTTCATTGAATCTGGCCAAATAACAATTTTTCTTCCTTGATTTAAAGTCTTCTCTATCTGTTTACAAATTTCTTTATTCCTTGGTTCATTATCAAATACAATCGTCAGCTGAGCATTATCTATAATTTTATTGGCAATCACTAAAGGTTTTGAAAAGTCTGACCCGCCAACTGCAATGCAGTTATCAAGGAACATACTATCTATCGGGCCTTCCACAACGTATATTTCTTTAGAGTCATCTATTCTATCAAGACCATAAATCTTGTCTGAATCCTCTTTTAGTTTGATGGTGATATACTTAGGTGTTTCAGAACCGAAAGCTCTGCCTTGATATGCAAATATTTCTCCTATTTCATCTCTAAACGCAATTATTAACCTTGGATGATCATAATCCAAAGAAGGAAATTTATTTGGTATTAATGTATTCGTGAATCTATAAAATGACTTACATAGGTAGAGATCGTCGCTGAGGAATTTAGACGGTATTTCTCTCTTTCCAACCAATCTTCTCGCCGGGTGGGATGCGGGCAGTCTGGATATCGATTGAAGAGATTTGAATACATCTTTTTTAAACACTGGGGCATTAAATTTAAATTCCTTTTGGGGGCTACTTCTTGTTTCGACACCTTTGCGATATCGTTCTAATATATAGTCTTCGTAAGTTTTTGAGTCAACATACTTGATAAGGTTGCCCAAAGAGGCTCCAACTGCACAATTGTGACACTTGAAAAATAAATCATTCTTCTTACGGAATACGAACCCTCTTGCTTTGGTGCGAGATTTCTGAGAATCTCCACAATAGGGACAACGGAAGTTCCAAAGATTATCCCCCTTCTTCTTGAAAAGGGGGAGCATTGGACTTATTAGATTTAAATATTTTGTATCGATGTATGACATTTATACATAGTAACACCTCACCGACAGATTGTCAAGACACTTCTAACATCTTATTTAAAATAAACCCCGCAACTATAGATGCACCAATTAGAACATGGCGCCATTTTTCTAAAATTCCTACCCTATCCTTCAACTCATCACGAATCTTCTGAATTTCTATATTTTGAGAACTATGACAAGCGGCAGCTGCTGTCATAATCTCTTTAGTATTGGTTGTAATACGAGAATGAAGGTCTTCAATCTTAGCTAAGATTTCTGTTCTTCTCTTCTCTAGTTGACCCCCTGCATCGGTAATTGCTTCATCTTGACGATCAAGTTTTTCCTCATGCACAGCAAGCATACGATGAATGGAATTGGAAAGGTCAGTTAACTTCTCTATCGCAACATCTAGTCTATTATGTACAGACCTTTGGTCTTCAAGTTCTTTTTTGAGAAGTTTTACTTCTGTTTCCACACTATCCATATCAGTCTTCAGACTTCATAAGAGTCCATGCGCCATATAATACAGCAGCATATGCAGCCCATGTAACAAAATTACCTAAAAATAAAATTACAAGGCCAACACCAATAAGTGCAGTACCATCCCACGATGTTCTTTCTTTAAATCTATTTGTTAACCAACTCATTTTTAAACCTCCCCATGTGATCCTTCTTTAGAAATACTATTTTCTGTATTATACGCATCTCGTAATTCTTTAACTGCAATACAAGCTTCATCCGCTTTCACTGCATCATAACTATCTTTATTATCATAATTTCGGACCCTAGTTCTAGTTAAATCATTAGCTGATCGAACAGATGTTACTAGATCAGATTTACTAGTATCCTCATATGTTTCTTTTACATAAGCTTTATGATCATCACTGGTTTCAAAAAAATTAACATCTAGATTAGGGCGAACTTCAATACTAGTGCTTCTATATACCATAAACAATCTCCTCCTATAGTTTCTTTAACTTATCTAACCGTATTTCTAACTCTGAAATTTTCTCGGCGATATTGGGATATTTCTTTTTCCAATCCTCTTCATCTTCTAGAACCTTCAATCCTAACTTTTCAGAAGCCCATGTCGAAACATTGTCAACCTTCTTATAAAACCAAATTCCTAGTTTAGTGTCTGCAAACCAACTATTAGTCGCACTACCAAGAATACTTCCTGCTATTGCTGATACTATCCAAAACCACATATTAACTCCAATCAGTTTTAAGTGTATAATCACACTTTTCACAACGGCAGTTCTTACACACTTCAACTTGACCCTCTATTCCATGACTATAGGGTTCTCTTCTAAACTCTTTACGCAAAGAGACTCCACAATGAGAGTCATGGCCGCAATTATTACATTTGATCATAAGTTTCCCCCCACCATTACTTTTTTTCCTTTTTTTTCTCTATAGGTTTTACAGCTTTCTCATAGTATATAATAATCTGTTTTTGTTGATCAATAAATCTCTTCAATTCAGACATATTTAAAGCAATGGTTTCATAGTCACGAACACTTAATGCATAGAATAAAAAATCACCATTCTCTTTAGTGAATCGTTCTTTGAATTCATCAAAAGTATCCTCTGTAACCACATAAAAATGAACATCATTCATCTTCACAGGGCGAGGTCTATTCTGTGTAGGTATCTTTCTCTCTACCTCAACAGTCTTAACCTGTATTGGTAAAACATCACGCCAAGTACTACAACCGCTACTTAACAGTAGGATTGGGAGTAGCACCAGTGAGAGTTTCCAACGATCTGAATAACTTTTCTGTTCCACGATTTATCTTCTTTTCTACTAGACCCGGCTTCTTCATACTCAACTGAGCAAGGTCATGTTTGCGTAATTTGTTAATAAGAGTATTTTTATATTCATTTGCTTTTTCTAATTTTGTGTTCAACTCTTTATTTAGTGTATCAAACTTCTCTCTATCTGCAATCAATGTATTAATAGTATTATCTTGTGCTACCTTTGCAGCCATTATCTTTGCGTTATTTTCTGTGAGGGTTTGAATCCTTGATTGTGTATCCTTGTAGTAATAGTAACCACCATAGACTACACCACTTACAAGTCCAACCACAACTATGAGCATATATATTTTAAGCATTATATTTTCCTATACTGCACCGGCTGCAAAACCAGACATTGATTTTAACAATCTACCGCCTGAAGTTCTTATTTCTAAAATTTCTCGTTGCATACCTGTATGCATATATGCAAAGTCCTCATGAAGAATATCATCACCAACGTCTGTGCTTTCTGCACTTGCATCCATGATAAGATTATCACCAGCGTTTGCTGAACCGTTTGTACTATCTAAAACAATAAACAGATTTGCACTGTCCTGTAAGATAGCAGCATCAGAAACAGACTTCAACAATACACCATTATTAAATATTGCTGTACCAGCATCGCTCATATCAAGAGTCAAAGCAGTTATATCACCACCACCATCAGTTCCTTTCAAAATAATATCACTGTTATTAGCAGCTGCATCTATAGTAATATTACCAGAAGACGTTGTTAAGTTAATTGCTGCATCACCAGCAGAGATATTATCTGCGGCTAGAGCGCTGACACTTGCTGCAGCAAATGATAAAGTACCAGAGCCGTCTGTTTTCAAAAACTGGCCATTTGATCCATCTGAATCAGGCAAGACGAATGTTACACTGGAACCAACAGTAGCAGGAGCTTCAAATGCAATAAACTGCCCGCCAGTTGCATCTTGAAATCTTAACTCTGCTCTTGCTAACAGATCAATTTGTGTATTGATCTGTGGAGAGGTTATAGTTTTGTTTGTCAACGTTTGAGTGGCGGTTAATAATGCAATTGCACTTGTGTTTGACAAGTCTGTGGATGCAATTGCAATGTTTCCTGTTCCATCAAATGATTGCCCTGCAATATTTCTTGCAGTTGCGAGTGCGGTTGCTGTATCTGCATTACCTGTAACATCACCAGTTATATCACCAACAAATGCAGTTGATGTGACACTAGTTGCACCAGTAACCACACCAGCGTCAATAACAATCGTACCATCAAGTACAATCTGTTGACCACTAAGAGGCGTAATTAACAAGTCAGTACCAGCAGTTGAACTCAATGTATTACCATTAAGATTTAGATTGTCTACTTGAAGTGCAGTAAGAGTTCCTACTGAAGTAATATTTGTTTGAGCTGCACCAGTAACAGTTGCTGCCGTACCTGTAGTGTCTTGGTTCAAAGTACCAACAACAAAGTCTAATGTTCCAGTGGTATCATCATAAGTTACCGATATATTTGTTTCAGTATTATTGGTGATCATACCACCAACTACGTCTTGAAGAGCTTCGTTAGAAACAGCATCAGAACCAACAAATTTTTGACTTGAAGAATCATATTTTAAGAACTTGCCATTAACTAATGCAGTACCCCCATCAATATCTCCAGCATCAGCAATATCACCAATACCACCGCCACCAGAACCAGCAAATCCTACTTGATGAATATGTGTGTTAATTTTTTTCTTGAACTCTGCAAGTTCTCTATTGAGAGCCGGCTCCTCTTGAAAGGGTTCTGGATATTCAATCACCTCTGGAATATATGCTTTGGGAAGTAATTTATCAATTGCATATTCTATAGTAGGTTTCATATCAACATTTTTGTTTTTTGTAAATGGTGATGTTAATTTTTTTTGAATAATTTTATGATCTTCTTCTTTTTTTTCTTGAAAAATTTTATACTCTTCTTCTTTTACTAAAATTTTCTCTTGTTCTTCAAGCAAACTAAGAATTTTTGATTTCTCAGCAATCTCCACAAGCTCTTTTCTAAAAATATCTACATCAGATATTTTTGGTGGGTCTTTTCGAGTCTCTGTTACAATTTTTGACAGAGGAGAATTTGTTGACTTTTTTACTTTAGAAGAACGTTCTAAATTAAACCTATTTTTTAATATTTTATTGATAGACATAGGTGGTTATTCCTTTAAATTAAAATTTTCAAATGATAACTTGGGTCCAGAAGTCATAAACCCCTTTTTCCTCATAACTGTCTTTGCAACTAATTCCAATTCATTACCCTTGAGGTTCAATACGAATGGCATATTAATATCTGTCTTCATATCATTGATAACTGCCTCAGCATCTGGACCAAGTTGAGCAATCTTCTTACCGTATTTTTTGTATGATTGTTTAAATAAACGAATCAATTCAGCTGGAGTTATCTGATTCATATTACGTTGGTCATTTACTCTATCAAGGAAATGGCGGGTAAACTCTACATCTATACCAACTGATGCAAATATCTTATCTGCATATTTCTCAATCTGATCCAAATCAGATTTTGTAATTGGTTTGCCTTTTTGGGCAAATAATGCTTGGTTGTATGGGGGAATATCTCCCAAATCTGTAACTGGTTGTATGTTACCAGCAGACGGGCCTATAGATACATATTCTTTAAAATGTTTCATTTTTTACAATACTCTCTACAAATCTACTCTTTTTCGATTCTATTCGTTTAATACGAGCAGTTTCCAACTTAGCACGATGTTGACGATATGATTTTGTTCTACCATCAATCAAAGTGTCTTTCTTTTTCTTTTTCTTGCCTGGCTCACCACTGCCTGGATAATCAGGATGGTCTACACCAAGTCCAGCAATAGCACCACCGCCAGCTGAATTTGTAGGGGCATCCTCTTCAATGGGTAATCCATTACGGGGGCTTACTTCGTTCCATGTTTTCATTGGTTCAAATCCTCCAAACTAACGTATATTTTTTCTTGACTTTTAATGTGTATAACAGGGAATATTTCTACTCCTAAGATTGTATCTATTGGAGATTCATCTTCATATGCAATAACCTTATCACCTTTCTTTGAAGTTAACTCTTCTTCCTCACTATTTAATATATCATTAACAAGGGTATACTCTCCTTTTGGTAATACTTCACCAAATCCAATAACACTTTCTCTTATACTATCATCAAATTCTACGCCTTCTTCTTTGAGGTATTTCATAAACTCTTTTTCAAATACATCTGGGTCATCAACAGATTCCTTAAATGTATCTTTTAGTAGAAATAACGCAGCTGCATATGTGCCTAATTTACTTCTAAGTCCAGGCACCTTACCGAATAATTTTTTGATATTAAATACGAGTTTATGAAGAACTGTATATGCGTCCCGTTCACTGGATGTATTAAGTCCTTTTGGCCGTTTATCCCACACACCTTTTGCTGGTTTAGGGGGAATTACACGATTACCATCTTCATCAATAATACCTAACTTGAAAGCTGGTGTATCCTTGAATGGAGTAACAAGCAGTTTTATAAACCTGTATGTGACAAATAAATCTATTGCTCTTCCCATTAAACCTTCCCCACTTGCAATGTCTCTATATCTTCTTCACCCAATTCCTCAGTGTATTTTGTTAAATCTACCTCTTTAAGTACCGTTAGTTTACTAACTGTAAACTTTGTGGGACTGTCTGATACCACATCTCCGGCATTAAATTCAACCATAAATAAATGCCAATTGGGTTTTGCTCCATTTGACATCCATTCTTTTAATACCCAATTTAATGACGCTAAAGCAATGCCGGGATTTAAAGTAGCATCTATAGGAGATTCGCCTCCTCTGGTTGCATCATAAGTTTTGCCCACTTCATAAACCATGTGTGGTCTATATATACCACGATAACTTTCCCCTAGAAGTTTCCAACTAATACACTTATAATCTGGCGGCATCAGATCATAAGCTTCTTTTTGGTTTGTCATCCATCTGGGTATTCCAACTGTTTTGAATAAAAGAGTAGATCGGAAATCACAGCTGGTAAATTTTGTATCTGTCCATACCGTATGCCGGCAGTTTGATTCACAGAAACGAGCTTTTCTTAGATCAGAACCACTGAAATCTACATGGGATAAATGCGCTGCCCAAAAATTAACACTTTTCATCATACAATTGTTTATCACACCGCCTTGCATGGAAATACGACTCATGTTAGTATGTCGCATATTACAATTCAGAAATTGTGTTCCCGAAAGCTTTGCTCCTGTAAAATCACAATCTCTAAGATGACCAAATTTGAAAGTACACCCAGATAAATCTGCATCTCTAAAAGTACAGTTATCGAAATAATGTCCATCTAGTACCACATTATTCATTTTAAGTCCATCAAAATTTAGTCCACAAAAATCATAATTTTCCCTGCCTTTTAAAATAGTTGTTGATACACCAAGTCCTTGGTCAAGAAGTTCTTCTAAATCTTCATCATACTTTTTAACACCCTGTATATTATAAATTGCCATTAAATCTTCCTTAAAACGTCCAACACTTTCTCATTTATTTCTATATCTAACATTTCACCCTCTTTCAATAAATTTAGGAATATTAAAAACGACTTCAATACACTCCAATATTCTGGTTGTATTTTAAATAATAACAAAGTAACACATGCATCTGGTCCAAATAAGTTATTAAGTATAATTATATGATTAAGTAAAAGACGTTCTTTTAGAATTTCAGTTTCATGATACTTTCTAAGTAATCTCTTGATATACTTAAAACGTTTCATGTCATCTAAAAATTCGTTCTCACTCTCACAGTGCGGGTTGTCATAATGTCTGATAGCAAACATATTGACATTCGCCCTAGTTATATTTTCATACATTCCTATGCAATGTTGGCACGAAGCTTACATTGATTAGTTTCTGTCATTTCATAACTAATATTTAAGCTCAATCCACCTTCAACTTGATTACTAATTCCATCATCTTCTAAAAATTCATCATGAGGAGTATTTACATCTTTACCAAATCTTCCACCAAATAATGTTAGGGGTAGACTGAAAGAACCATTAGATTCTGTCATTGCAGGGTACTGATTAAATGTTAATCCAATCTTACTTAACGAACTACGGCATAGAGTAAGTTTTCCTTCTGGATCGAATTGATCTTCAGAGAAAATCCTACCAACCACAGCATTGAGTTTTTTAACAACCTCATCATTAAGATACCCATTGGAAGGATTCCTTCCATAAGTAGGCTCATTAGGGATTTCGGGTTGGCCAGCTTCGGCCATAAATTTACTGAATTTCTTCATCGTGATCTCCATCCTCTATTGGCGGTTTTGTACGAATCTGTTCCTCTAAGAACTCTGGGTTTTTTTCTTCAACAATTTTAGGTTTATTATAAGTGACTTTAACTTCACCATACCCTTTAATTTCTTGTAAAACTTCCATTTCTTTTCCTCCACCTTCTATTTATATATATAAAAAAAGGGGAGAGGTAAAAAGTCCTCTCCCCCTCTAGTAACCAGATATCTACGGATTACCCGTTAAGCGATATCAATAAGGTCAGCAGGAATATCAGCGCCAACGTCAGCGAATCCGATAATTGCCCACTTAGCACCCGACCACATCAACATGGCAGTGTCGCCATCGTCAACAAAGTTCAAGTCAGCAAAACCCATTGGGTCAGCAGGAGTACAAACAGAAGCACCACCATCCGTATCATGGATGATAATCTTAATCTGGCCTACAATCGTACCATCAGCAAGTGTGGTAGCGTTTGAACCAGCAGTTTGAAGTAATGTAACAGCAGTTGCAACGGAAATTGCAGCCTGTGTACCATCAGAAATATCTTCAATGGAGTTCGAGAACCCAATGAAAGAAGGAAGGTTGTTAATGAAGTTAGTCACTGAAACCTTCTTGTTAATAGGTGTGCCCGTAGGGTCATCGACCACATGGAGCAAATCAGCACCAGCAATACCTGTTGACAGGTCTGTTAAGGCTGTAATTTTCTTATCGGCCATTTTGGCTTCTCCTTATATTAACCCACGAAATTGTGGGAATGTTACTGAAGGTATGAACGCATCATCCTTCATCACTTGATTCATTACCAAGTTTTTTAAGAAAATCATCACATTGTTGAATTGCACCCGTAAGTGCATTTTGTAATGCAATGTTTTCTAATTTCTGTCTTTCTTGTTCAGACCCTTGGGCCCGAACCTTATTCAAATCTTGTAGAAGACTACTTTTCCTGTCTTCAATCATTTCTCTATCTATCATAATTACTCCATTATTAAATTATTGTATAGTTATTTATAACGAAAAAATGATGACCACCATCGGCGGCCACCATTTAATTATTATTGATCGGCAAAATCTGGAACAGTAGCACTTCCAACAAATCCAGACAAGTGATATACTGTTGTAGAAACACCAGTAAGTGTGACTTCAAATGTTTCTGGTAATCTAATACCCAAAATTGAATTTGAGTTGTTATCTGAAAAAACAACTGCATTGGTGTTACCATCACTATCAAAGTGTGTTAAACTACCTTTAAAGAATACACTATTATCAGTTGCAACAGTAGAAATGATAATATCATGTCCATCTGCAGCAGTATGCTGATATTGAAACTTAAATACCATACCAGCCTTTGGTGTAGGTAATTTGAAAGTTTTATCAGCAGATGAAATATCTGCAAATGTCAATACTCTATGAGCATGAGTTGCTTCATCTAAGTTTTGGTTAGCGTTTGTTAATACAACAACGCTACTATTAGCATTAAAGAAATCTCCAAGAGTTTCTTTTTTGTTTAGTGGTGTACCGCCTGGGTTATCGATGATATGCAGTAAATCTGCTCTTGCAGCACTTGATCCCATATCAGTCAAAGCGGTTAATTTTAAATCAGCCATCTGGCATCTCCTTTATTTAAATTAATTATGCAATGGTTGGTGCTGTTACAGAAGAAACAAAACCAGACAAGTGCCATTCAGTGGTTGATACTCCAGTACAAACAACAGTAAAGTTCTGTGGTGTAACAAGAGTAAGCAAATCATCTGCTGCGTTATCAGACACAACAACTGAATATGCATTACCATCAGTATCAGCGAATGCAACAGTACCACTAAAGAATCCATCTCCAGCAGGTTGAATTCCAGTATTCTGACCATCAGCAGCGGCACCACCATAAGTAAAGGTCAATACCATACCAGCTTTTGGTGTAGGTAGTGTAAGAACAGAACTAGATGCTTGGTCTGGTATAATTGACATTCTACCAGCGTGTAGTGCTTCAGTTAGAGTAACTGCTCCCTGAGCAAGTGTTACAGGTGCAGCAAGTGCATTTAACATTTCACCTACAGTTACCTTTTTATTAATTGGTGTTCCCGTAGGATCATCAATTATATGTAGTACATCTTCATTTGCAGTAGCAGCTGCTAATGAAGTCATATTAGTTACTTTTAAATCGGCCATTTGGCTTCTCCTTTTTAAATTTGACTATTAGTCAGCTATTGTAGGTACTGTTGCAGAACATACGAAACCAGACAGTTGCCATGTGGTTGCAGAAATTCCTACACAATTAATACTAAAGTTTTGTGGGTTAACTATAGTAAGAAGTTCATTTGAATCGTTATCAGAGAATACAGCGGCACTAGTATTTCCATCAATATCAAGATGATATACACCACCTAGAAAGAAAAGACTGTTTCCAGTTCCAGCTGAAATTGCTGTGTTAACTGTATCTGCGGCTATCCCACCATAAGTAAATTGAAAATTCATTCCAATTTTTGGCGTAGGTAATGTGTAAATTGTAGCACCAGATTGATCTGGTAAAATCAACATTCTACCAGCATGGGTTGCTTCGGTTAATGCTCGTGTTCCAGCAGTTACTTTCACTGGAGCGTGCATTGCATTCATCAGATCGCCAATAGAATTTTTTTTGTTAATCGGTGTTCCCGTAGGATCATCAATTAAATGGAGCAAATCTGCTCTTGCTGCAGCTGCAGCAATCGAAGTCAGTCCAGTAATTTTTAAGTCAGCCATTAAGCCTCTCCTTTATCTAAACCCCTTAATTGGGGAAAACTACTGTGAGAAATCAGACGTATCCTATCTCACATCACTTGTCTAAATTAAGACCAATTATAATTCTTTGTGGAGGCACCAATCATGATGCCTCCGTTATTCTTTATTTATACTACTTACGCAGCAGCAACATCTACACCCTTTAAGATGTTTGCAGTGCCACTTGTTGAACCAGATTCTAAGTATGTAGCAGCATCATTTAATGCAGTTTCTACAACGTATGGATCAGTATTAAGAGTTTTACCTTCCTCATTACGTCCATCAGAATCGTTTGAAGATGCTTCACCAGATTCTTGAACTAATCTGAATGCATTACCCTGTCCAGAAGTAACTCCATCTAGGTCTTCAGTAGCATTTTCAAGTTCAATTGCAACACTACTGTCTTCACCAGTTCTTGTAATGGTTTTGATATCAGAACGAGTATCATACAATGGCCCACCAGCTGTAAAGTCAAGTGAGTCAGCGATAAGTTCTTCACCACCATTTGTAGATGCAAGTAAAACTATGTCATTTGCAATTGTAACTGCTTCACTAACTGTAAAGGTTGTTTGATTAGTAACAGTAGCAATTGTTAGACTGTTATCAGTTGAAATACCTGTGTTTCCATCTGCATCAGTAATTGAAGCAGCAGGAGTTCCACCAGCACCATTAACTGTTATAGTCATACCAGATACAAGTGTTGCACCAGAAAGACCATCTATAACAAAGGCTGTTGATGCAGTTATTGCACCAGCAACAGTAACAGATGTACAAGCACTTCCGTCTGCAAGTAAACTACCACCAGCAGTTCCAGCTGTAGAAGTTCCACTTTCTAGACGTAGACCGTTAGCGGCCTTTCCATCTTCTTCGGTAATCCTTGCGGTTCCGTTAAAGTTAATACCTGTAATAATTCCAGTATCTCCAACACCTTCTCCGTTAAAGGCAAGATAACCAGCAGCAGCATTAGTTACGGCTAAACCTCTGAATACTAATTGGTTGGTTCCAGAACCAGAGAAATATTGGCAAGCCATTGTACTATCTTCTACCATGTCAGTTTTACCAACTCTTGATAATAGAATGTATGCTTTGTTTGTTAGTACTTGATCGGCTGAACGTGTAGCAGATGTAACATCTACTGCCTCATCAAATGTTACTGTAAGATCAAATGTTCCAACATTACCAACTGTTGCATCAGTCCAATCAATACCAATGATAGATGCAGAACCCATAAATTCAGCAATATTTTTAACACAAACCAAAACTTCTGGTTGTGCATCAGTATTATCATTTCCAGATGCTGCAAGCCCGGGCGATAATCCCCAACCACCAGCAACAGCAATTAAATGTTCTCTAGAACCTGTCGATCCAGCAGCATTACTATCTACTGGTAAAAACTTTGGTTTGTCCACATCAGCGGTGGTAGTTCCCCATAAACCCATTGTATTTCTCCTTCTATTCTTGCAAGAATATTTGTTTATTATCTCTATTTATGTTATTTATAACCTAGACGTTTCAAATCACTAATGGTTTTAGAGACATTTGTGTGGTGTATACCGATACCACCTTTTGATTCCCATTCATTAATATTTTTAATATAATCATCGATTAGTACGTTTGGTTTCCCATCCGTTATAGCATATTTTTTCTTTTGTTCTCGTTTAACTAAATTAATAC
>Ga0209383_1000570_pt1 | contig 25868 bp, 39 predicted proteins | sample CoawatmetaG02DNA_FD_187510 | JGI IMG/M metagenome (GOLD analysis project Ga0209383, IMG submission 187510) | Marine microbial communities from the West Antarctic Peninsula - Coastal water metaG029-DNA (SPAdes) (version 2) | ecosystem: Environmental > Aquatic > Marine > Coastal ... | reverse complement strand
TGGAGACATATATCCAGAAGAATTTCTGATATCTTTGCAGCGTATACCGTGCATTGGCTTGGTAAAAGCAGGGTTTATCATGCAACTCACTACTGGTGAGGGAGGATGTCTTGACTGTCATAATCTTAAAGAGTATGATATCAATGAGAATACGTTCAAGACAAATGGGAAAGACAAGGGAAAAATGACTGCTGCTAACTTTAATAAAGCGAGAAAATATCTTGCAGTGTGTAAGGAAATCGGTGGCAGTGAGGTGCTTTGGAATAACTGGTGCAATCTAGTAGCAGAAAAATATCCGAAGCACTTTGAAAGTGCCGACGATGTATCTTGGTTGCATAGTAATGCTATCATGGGCATTCATCAGACAATAGCAAGGGCATAGACTATGACAAGCAAAGCAATATCAATCGAACCTAATATGTACAAAGCCATAGCTTTGAAACATGGCTTGAAACTTTGGATCAAGCATGGTATAAAGGCTAATACTAGATGGACTGTCACCAACATGCTACGAACTGTCGGCCAGTTTACTGGTAAAAGATATAAGCGTAGTAAACAGGGACAGGAAGAAGGATTGGCTGACATCATTGCATTTATAGAAGATTGGAAACAACATGAAGCAACAGTGCAAAGTTTGTAAAGGTATGACAGGTCGAATGGAATATGTTATGTCTATAGATAAGATTGATATATACTACTGTGATGCTTGTGACACTGAAGCCCATGCAAAGCCTGTGGAGTATGTTACTCCAGAGGTGGTGCTGGGTGAACTATATGGAGAATAGTTATGATTACTAAAGACGACCTAACAGATAGCCAACTATTTGAGTTGAGTATTCGTATAAACTCTAATAGTTATAGACGTGACGCTTTTACTAGCGAGGCTGATGTTCGTTACTTCACAACAGAAGACTATCTCGAAGAGCTTAATCAACTTGATGATCCAAATTGGGAAAGTGAACACACTGTATACTGTATTAACTTATAAGGAAACAAAATATGTACGACGCAATACTATTAAAAATAATTACATTAGTTATTACTGCTGTAGTACTAGCGGTAGTGGTGTTTGTTGTATATAAATACACAAAGGAACTGTAATATGGCTATGTTATTTCTATATCCTAGTAAGAAAAACATGAGAGAAAACATTGGTAAGCCTTTGAAGTATGAGGAAACATCTGTATTTGGGCCAGAGTACTTGACCGATGGCGAATTGTATGGTAGTAATAGACCATCCTATACGGGTATCAAAACCGACAAGGGTAAGAAAGCTATTGAGTTTTTTGCTCAAGTTATTATGGAAAATTCTTTAATCAAGAGAGTGATATAACTAAGTGAGCGTGGTGAAATTGGTAAACACAACAGACTTAAAATCTGTCGCCAGCTATGGCTTGCGGGTTCAAGTCCCGCCGCTCACACCAAAGGAGAATAAATGATAAAATCTAAATCAAATACAGTTATAGAAACAACCAAGAAGAAAACAAGTATAGGTGGAAATCATTCTATGATATCAAGTAAAACTATGAATAAGAATAGGCGCACCTGTTATAAGAAATATCGAGGGCAGGGTCGATGAATGTCCGCAGCAACACATTTTATTTACTTATTTGTTTTAGCTGTTATATTTTTTATACTGTAGTGCTGAACTGGGTGACTAGATAATGGTTGAGATACTCACTTTAATAGTAGAAGCAACTGTGTTGCTAGGTGTCTGGGTTAATACAGTTATTAACTTAACCCTTTATAGAAAAAGGAAAAAAGATGCCAAAGTTTAAAGGCTGGGTTTTTCTTGAGAATGAGTTACCTTATATAGGATCAGGTGCTAGGCTAGTAGAGGCCAAGGTAGGATGGAAATGGGTAAGAGCTAAGTCAGCTACCTATCCTATCCCACAAAATTATTCACGCATTTCTTTAACTAAATGGAAAAATATCTTGAGGCGTACTGAAAAACGTGGTATACCTTGGGATACAGTATGGGAGACAGGTAATGGTTAACGATGGTTGGAAGACCAGAGGCAGGGACATCAGCAGTTTTTATGAACTGTTTGGTGCTGAGATAGAGTATAATCTAAAAGAAGGTAAGAACCCTATCGTTGTGGTCTATGGCTCATTAGCAGCAGCTATTGATGCAGCCTTCCATCATGCACCTTCCAATGAGGATGCTATGTTCGTAATCACATCGTTATTAAATAAAAAACTAGAAGAGTTGACATCAGAAGACTAATGTGTGTATACTCCACATAGCTCAACTGGATAGAGCGACAGCCTTCTAAGCTGTAGGTTGTAGGTTCGAGTCCTACTGTGGAGGCCAACCTAAAACTTTTACGTTAGTGTAAAAGTTTATTTATAAGAAAATGGAGAAGGAAATGTATAGTGAGACTGCAAGTTTTAACGCCACTGAAATTACATGTGTCACTGAGAGAAACCCTACATACACCATCACAAGAGTAACTGCTACCGATATCAAGGGAAACAGTCACGAGTATAAGATTTTTCACAGCGACGATATGAGTGTAAAAGTAGCAGCAGTAGAAAAAGTATCAACATGAAAACAGTATGTTGTGATGTCTGTAAACTCGACGACAACAAAGAATATTGTGTAGGATGTAACCGTACAGTTGAGGAGATACGTCTAGCAGGTGTAACAGCTAAGAATAAAAGAAAGGAAAAAGATAATGGTAATTAAGTTTGAAACTAAAGAAGAAGTTTTGAAACATCTGAACGAGGTCTATGACCCGTGGATAACTCCAGTGCTAGAGCATTACTGTAGTGTGTCTAGTAATATCCAACTGGACGAGGTTAATCATTGGGTTGAGAGTGAACTTTTAATCATGGAGAATGAGTATGAGCAATGGATCGACGACACCTACAGCGCAGCGGGTCGATGAGTTAATGGCAGAGGGTAAATCCTCACGTCGTAACGCATGGGTAATGAGTGAGATTTTAAACACACTTGAACAAGAAGGTGGCGAACGTGCAAGAGAAGAGGCACGAGAATATATAATTAAATACTGTGGTATGAAGGTAGGTGATTGATGTCTGACAATGTGATCTATCATGAGTGGACAACCAATCCTAAATTAGATGTCCCGTGGGAATCCGTTAGAGATTTTGTGTTCTCATTTGGATATAACCCTGATGATACAGAAGAGTTGAATGAGTTTATTTACAAAGCTTTTAATCTTATAGTAAATGAGGATGACTAATGAACATTGAAGGAAAAGTTTGGGGACAGACACGTCCTCTATTACAAACACCCGCTATTGAAATCCATCAGATTAAAATTAATAAGGGTGGCTTTTGTAGTACACACGCACATCAAAGTAAGATCAATGCGTTCTATGTCTTGGAAGGAGAGTTAATTATTAAGCGGCATAAAGACTATGGCCTAATAGATGAAACAATTTTATATATGAATGATATGTGTGTGGTTCCTGCTGGAGAGAAACATTCTTTTGAGGCACTGCACGCAACACTTGCCCTTGAAATCTATTGGGCAGAACTTAACTTCAGTGATATCATTAGGGACAATATAGGTGGCGTGGTATAATGAAAGCTATTGACCTGACTGATTATGATAGAGCTTTAGCTTCTAAATTAGCAGAGGAGATGGGAGTTCTTAACAACTCTATCGAGTCAGGTGGTGGTAGTCTTGCTGGGTTCCTCGGAGAGATAGCAGCACAGAAAATATATGGTGGTGACATACAACATACCTATCAGTATGACCTAGTGTTGCCAGACAGAAGGACTGCTGATGTAAAAACTAAACGTACATCAGTAGCTCCTAGAGATTACTATGAGTGTTCAGTGTCCAACTTTAATCCCAACCAGAAGTGTGATGTCTATATCTTTACCCGTGTGTCTTATGATAATAAAAGATGCTGGGTACTGGGACACTATGATAAGAAAAAATACATAGAAGATGCACGCTTCCTAAAAAAAGGACAGAAGGATGGGGATAATAACTTTACAGTACGTGCTGATTGCTATAACCTGCCTATCCATGACCTAGAAAAATGTCCAGAGGAGCAGCCGTGTCATACATCATAGTACAAATTCCTGAAGAACCAGACCTTGAAGAAACAACCCCTCTCGTAGCAGAAAATGGGGATAGCCTAGAAACATTTGAGACTATGTTAGAGGCACAACAGTTCATGAAAGAAACTCTTGAACCTTTTTTCGGAGATCATATATCTAGCCTTAAAATTCTAAGGATACACTAATGTTTAAATATATTTTAAGTAGTCTGCTACTGCTCTTGCTTATCAGTCCTGCAAAAGCAGACGAACGTACATGCCTAGTCGAAGCAGTTTACTTTGAGGCTAGGTCAGAAACTTTCATAGGAAAATTAGCAGTGGCTAATGTAATCCTAGAAAGAATGCATAATAAATCTTTTCCGAATACTATATGCGGCGTAGTCAGACAAGGCATATACTGGGAAGAAAATCCAGTAAGAAACAAATGTCAATTCTCTTATTGGTGTGACGGTAAGTCAGAAAGTATGCACAATATCAATGCGTTAGAAGAGGTTGTTAAAGTAGTTCAATTAACATTAAATGGTGTGATGTTACGTAATACTTTACGAGCTACGCATTATCATGCAGTGTATGTCTCGCCATCATGGGCTGTGTCTAAAGAGTTTGTTCTTATGGACACAGTGGGTGAGCATATCTTTTACAAGAGAGCAGGAAGATGAATGATGCACAGAAAATTCTAAAGCTTGAGCAGTATGTTTTTATCTTGAAGAAAGCTATAGAAGATAAAGAAGAAACAATTAAAAAACTAAGCGCGCAACTAGGAATTAACAGAGGTAAGTGGGCAGAGTAATGGCAAAAAATCTATGGGAAAAAGAACGCAACCATTTGTTTCGTGATCTTACTAGACAGTATGCTGAAGAAGGGTACACAGCCAAGGAAGCTAAGAAGCTTGCCAAGGAGGAGATCAACGAGATCATGGAGGACAAGGAAGACTTTATAGATAATCTATGGGAGGAAACTTTCAATGATGGTTGATGAAGAATACCTTAACTTGTTTCACGCGCTCGACAAACTTACAAAACTTCCAGCAAAAGTATGTACCAAATGTAAAAAAAATAAACTAATAACTGAGTATTATGAAAGACGCAAGGTCCGTTCCGACGGCACTACTTACCAATGGCGATATTCAGAATGTAAAACATGTCAGAGAAAACGCGAACAAAAATTTAACCAAGAAAACCCTTTCCATAGCAGAAATATAATTGTTAAAGGACGAGCAAATAAAAAACAATTACCTTTTAATTTAACAGAAGAATATCTAAAGTCTATTTGGACTGGTACCTGTCCTATTCTGGGAGTTAAGTTAGACCTTTTAGCCATTAACCGATATGCTGACAATGCGGCACAAGTAGATCGCATTGTACCTGATAAAGGATATGTAAAAGGAAATGTTGGATGGATATCTGCTAGAGCTAACCGATTAAAAAACGACGCAACAGCATTAGAACATATAAAAATTGCACAATGGATGTTAGGACAATCCGATGACAGCTAAACTCATAGACCACATGGGCAGTGACGTTACTGTTGTAAATGCAGCAAGAGTATCGTTCAACAAACGCTCACCCAAAAGCAAACCAATCTCTGAAAAAGATGCTAAGTTAATTAACTATCTTGCCCAGCACAACCACTGGACACCGTTCGGACATTGCTCCGCACAGTTCCATATGAGAGCGCCTATCTTTGTGGCTAGACAACTTGGTAAGCATCAGGTAGGGTTAGTATGGAACGAGGTGAGCCGTCGCTACGTGTCTGATGATCCAGAGGTATGGTACACAAGTGAGTGGCGTAAGGCTGCTGATGATAAGAAACAAGGATCATCAGAAGAGTTAGTAACATCACCAAGCATTATCAATCATATCTATGGTGATGCTGTACGGCACGCTACCGATGCCTATAAAGCTTTATTAACCCAAGGAGTATGTGAAGAACAAGCACGCGCAGTACTACCACAAGGCATGTATACTGAGTGGTATTGGAGTGGTAGCATCGCAGCCTTTGCTAGGGTGTGTAAGCTACGTCTAGCTAGTGATACGCAGAAGGAGACAAGAGATGTAGTTAAAGATATAAACAGACAACTCGAACAGAGATTTCCTGTATCATGGAAAGCCTTACAAGGAGCAATGTGATGAAAAGGTACGATTTATTTAAAATTAAGTACAGTCATGGGGTGGTCATTGCACCTCAGAAAGGCTTTAAACAACTAGACGATCTAGATCAACTAGAAATGTTAGTAGCTATTGAAAAAGAATTTAAAGAATATAGAGATCAAATACTGAGTGGAGCATGGAAAGAAACAGGTAATATGTAATGGTAAAAAAATGGGCAGTTAGAAATACTAACACAAATACTTTAGTAAGTAAAGATATTAAAACAAAAACAGAGGCTAAAGAAACCCTTGACTATTATAGTAGTTTATATTATACTCTTTATGCAGATCGTAACGTAGACTATACCACACTCTATGAAATTGTATCTAACAGTGAGTAAGCTATGACAGACACAGCAACTTTCGTACAGCACCTTCCATGTGAGTCTTGTGGTTCTTCTGATGCAAACTCTTTGTACTCAGATGGTCATCAGTACTGTCACAAATGTGAAGAATTTATTCCATCCAACGAGGAAACAAGTATGCAAACTAATACGGTAGTATCTATTGACAAGCCTAAACCTTTGAATGGCTATGACAACGCTGTTCTTTCTGACCTTGGTGATCGTAAGATTGCTGCTGATACAGCCAAGCTTTATGGTGTATCAGTTATCAAGAATAATTCTACTATTACCCATCACCTATACTCATACAAAGGATCAGACGGTGAGTTGATTGGTCGTAAGATCAGGGGCGTAGAGGGTAAGAAGTTCTGGTCAGAAGGTAATCTATCCGATGCAGGTTTGTTTGGTCAGCATCTGTTCCCTCGCAAGGGTAAGTATGTCACTGTCTGTGAGGGTGAGCTTGATGCTATGTCAGCCTACGAGATACTAGGTTCCAAGTGGCCTGTTGTATCTCTCAAGAATGGTGCTGGTGCAGCAGTAAAGAACTGTAAGGAATCATTTGATTTCCTTAACATGTTTGATAATATTATCCTGTGCTTTGACAGTGACAAGGAAGGACGTGAAGCAGCACAGAAGGTAGGCCAACTGTTTGAGCCTAACAAATGTAAGATTGTCCATCTTAGTATGAAGGATGCTAATGAGTACCTGAAGACAGGACAGCGTTCTCAGTTTGTTGAGGCATGGTGGAACGCTAAGTCCTACACACCAGCAGGTATCCTAAATCTTAATGAGCTAGGTTCTTCGTTGTATGACGAAGCATATTTTGAATCAGTCCTATATCCTTGGTCTAAGCTCAATGAAAAGACATACGGTATGCGTACAGGAGAACTAGTTACGTTTACTAGTGGTGCTGGTATGGGTAAGAGTAGTATTATTCGAGAACTTATGCACCACATTATGTCTACTACTAAGTACAATATTGGTGTACTAGCACTAGAGGAGAGCATACGTAACACTGCATTCAATCTTATGTCAGTGGAAGCTAACGCAAGATTGTATATCAAAGAGATTAGAGACCAGTTCACACAAGAACAGTTGAATGATTGGCAGGAGAAGACAGTAGGTACTGGCAGGTTCTTTGCCTTCGATCATTTTGGCTCTATCTCTAACGACGAGATACTAGATCGTGTTCGTTACATGGCAAAGGCTCTTGATTGTAAATGGATTTTCCTAGATCATCTATCCATCCTTGTATCAGGACAGGAAGACAAAGGTGATGAGCGTAAGTCTATTGATATACTTATGACCAAGCTACGTTCTCTTGTTGAGGAGACAGGCATTGGCTTGCTACTTGTCAGCCACCTCCGCCGCCCATCAGGTGACAAGGGCCATGAGGATGGCCGTGAGGTAAGCCTGTCACACCTTCGTGGGTCAGCATCTATTGCACATCTCAGTGATAGTGTGATAGCATTGGAGCGTAACCAACAGGCCACCGATGAGATAGAAGCCAACACAACTACACTACGCATCTTGAAGAACCGTTACACAGGAGACACAGGGATATCTACACACCTACATTACGACAGTGAGACAGGACGCATGACACAGATTGATAATCCTTTTGTTGATAATGAAGATGACCAAGATATTCCTTTCTAAATATGAGGGCTATTGTAGACATAGAAACAGATGCTATTGATGCTACAGTTATCCACTGCATCGTGGCTAGAGACTACGACAACGGTACTGAGTGGTCGTGGGTAGGTGAGGAGTGTCACGAGTTTGTTTCGTGGGCTAAGAACGTAGAACAATTTATAATGCACAATGGCATTAGCTTTGATGCACCTGTCTTAAACAGACTGATAGGTTCTACAATACAGCTACGACAGATTCGTGACACCCTCATTGAATCACAGTTGTTTAACCCTGTCAGAGAAGGAGGACATTCCCTCAAGGCATGGGGAGAGAGACTGAGTGATACTAAGATAGAGTTCAAAGAGTTTGATTATTACACGCCAGAGATGCTAGAGTATTGTAAGCAGGACGTTAGGCTTACACACAAGGTAGCACAACAGCTAGACAAAGAAGGAGTAAAGTTTTCTACAAAAAGCATACGCTTAGAAAATTGTGTTAGAGCTATCGTAGATCAGCAAGAGAAGAATGGTTTTACTCTTAACCTTCGTGGAGCCATGATGCTACTGTCTGAGCTACAAGAAGAAGAGGAAGGCTTAGTGGCTACAGCAACTGAGATGTTCCCACCTAAAGAACTACAACTAAAGACAAAGGTTAAGTACATACCCTTTAACATTGCTTCTCGTAAGCAGATAGCAGAACGGTTGATGGAGAAAGGATGGAAGCCTACTAAGCACACAGACAAAGGTAATGTTATTGTCAATGAAGAAACTCTAAGCCACATCAAGATGCCAGAAGCTCAGATGTTTAGTAGGTTTTTCCTGCTACAGAAGAGAACAGGTATGCTCAAGTCGTGGATCAAAGAGTGTCACGATGACGACAAGGTACGAGGCAGGGTAATGACACTGAAGACTATCACGGGCCGTATGGCTCACAATAGTCCTAACATGGCACAAGTCCCAGCCTCGTACAGTCCTTATGGTAAAGAGTTCAGATCACTATGGACCATCTCTGATCCAGACAATTATAACTTAGTAGGTACTGATGCTTCTGGTCTAGAGCTACGGTGCCTTGCACACTACATGAAAGACAAGGAGTATATACATGAAGTAGTTAATGGAGATGTACACACAGCCAACATGAAGATGGCAGGTCTCACCAACAGAGATCAGGCAAAGACTTTTATCTATGCCTTTCTCTATGGTGCTGGTCCTGCTAAGATTGGTAAGGTTGTTGGAGGTGGAGCAGCACAGGGCAGAGAGCTTATAGAAAGTTTTCTAAGCAACATGCCAGCCCTGAAAAGACTTCGTACACAGGTTACTGAAGCTGCAACCCAAGGGTCCATCAAAGGATTAGATGGTAGGTGGTTGCAGATACGGTCTGAACATGCTGCACTCAATACCTTGTTGCAAGGTGCAGGAGCAATCATCTGTAAGGAATGGTTGGTTCAGATGACAAAGCAAATTAATGAGACGAAACTAAATGCCAAGCTTGTAGGTTCTATTCACGATGAGTATCAGTTTGAAGTTAGCATAGAAGATACTCCTCAGTTTTGTGAGATAACCAAGCAAGCTATTCTGGACACTGAGAAAATACTAGGAGTTATCTGTCCCTTAGATTCAGAATATAAAGTAGGAAAAACATGGGCAGAGACCCATTAATAAGTTGACAAGCCTACTTAAAGAGAGTATGATGTAAAAATAAAGTACAAGGAAGTGTTGATTTCATATCAACCTTATGTTATAATGTTTGTTCTTGTGTAGTAGACAAGATGGAAACTAAATAGAAACTCTAGGAGAAATTAAAATGACTAAAGAATATCCAGACCCTATTTTTATTACTGGTGAAGCTTACTGGGCAAAGGTGTTTGAGCCTAACATGATTAACCCTGAGAAGCCTGAGTACACGATTGACATTTGTAATCTTGACCCAGACAATTTGAAGATTGCACAGGATGCAGGACTATCTGTTAAGAATGTAACAGCAAACAAGCCAGAAGATAAGCGTGGTGATTTTGTTACGCTAAAACAGTTTACCACTACCTTTAATGGTGATCCCCGTAGCATTCGAGTAGTGGACGCACAGAACAATTCTTTCCCTGCCAATACCTTGATTGGTAATGGTTCAAAGGTATGTGCAAAAGCCCGTCCTACAGCATGGACCTTTGGTGGTAAAGAAGGTGTTAAGGGATACCTTGATTCCTTGCAGGTACGTGATCTTGTTGAGTATGCAACAAGCAGCGGTCCTGACTTTGATGTGGTCCCTAATGGATACACAAATAACGAAGTAGTAGACTTCCCCCTAGCTTCGTAATTTGAAAGGAGAGGAGGGGCATCTATTAATTTAGGTGTCCCTCTAATTTTTATGACTAAAACAATTGATACTTTAGTTGAAGATATTTATAAGCTATTTACTTTTGATCCTATTGATATGGATGAAGCCGAGGTAGACAAGCACATTGATACCTTTGGAGAGATGTTGAAGACACACGTTAAAGACTTCATGAACGAAACTCCAAGGGATCGTAGAGGTCTAAGGCTATCAGCCATTGGCAAACCAAACAGACAGTTATGGTATGACTCAAGAGTAGAAACAACTGAAGATCATATACAACCAAGCACAAGAATTAAATTTTTATATGGATATATTTTAGAAGAACTGTTGTTACTATGTGCTACTGTGTCAGGACATGCAGTCACTGACCAGCAACGAGAGCTAACATTAGAAGGTGTTAAAGGACATCAAGATTCTCTTATTGATGGTGTCCTTATTGATTGTAAGAGCGCATCAGGTAGAAGCTTTGATAAGTTTAAACGTAACGACCTAGTAAACGACGATCCTTTTGGTTACATTGCACAGATTTCAGCCTATGCACAAGCAAATGGATTGAGCGAGGCTGGGTTCTTAGTCATAGACAAATCAACTGGTGAGATATGTCTATCAAAAGTACATTCAATGGAGATGATAAATGCTGCGGAACGTATTAGAGAGCTTAAAAAAGTGGTGGAGCCGTCCTCAACGGTCCCTGATAGGTGCTATTCTGCTATTCCTGACGGTAAGTCTGGTAACATGCGTCTTCCTATTGGTTGTGTGTATTGCCGCCACAATCGAGAATGTTGGAGTGATGCGAATGAGGGCAGAGGCTTACGTACATTTAAATATTCAGCGGGTAAAAGACATCTGGTTAAGGTGGCGAAAACGCCAGACGTAGAAGAAGTATTTTACTAGATGCACTGGAACTACGACAAGAAGATAGACATACATAAGCACTTTGGTTTTGTATACTGTATTACTAATATTAAAACTAAGAAATCTTATATAGGATGTAAACAGTACTGGTCTTTCCGTAAGGGTAAGAAAAAATCTGAATCCAACTGGAAAATATATGCAGGTTCTAGTCGTCACCTCAAAGAAGATATTGATAAGCACGGCAAAGATAATTTTAAATTTGAAATGCTAGGACAGTTTAAAAACAAGAGAAGCTTAAAGTATTATGAGTGCTACCATCAAGTAACACGGCATGTGCTAACTGCTACATTAGAAGGCACAGACGAGCCAGCCTACTACAACAACTGGGTAGGTGGTAAGTTCTATAGACCAGTTCAGGACTACCATGAAGATGAATGAACCACTGTTTGAATCTTTATACGATCAATTAAACAAAGACCCACATAAAGTTTTATACGTATCTGTTATCTTACAAGCTTTCTTAGATTTGTTTAAAGAAAAACGAAGCTATGAAGCCAGTAGCATTACACTTGAAAGAGACCAAGCTAAGGCATGGTTCTTTGCATCTATCGGTGTGACAAGCGAAGACTTTGAAATAATTTGTACCCATGCAGGGCTTGAGCCTCACAAGGTAAGGAGCTTTGCTTTGAAGGTAATAGAAACAGGAGATCAAGAGAATGTCAGAAGAAGGATTAACATCCTCCTCTAAAGAAAGAGCAGATGATTATTATCTAAGACGTTACAAAGAAGACATCAACAATACTCTGACTAAGCAGGTCGGAGGCAATCACTACAAAGACTGCGGCATACAGCCAGTAGAATATATCCACGCTAATAGCCTTGACTACTTTGAGGGTAATGTAGTAAAGTATATCACACGCCACCGTACCAAAGGAGAAGGGGAGAAAGACATCAAGAAAGCTATCCATTATGCAGAGTTAATTTTAAAGTTATATTACAACAAATAGAAGTACGAAGGGGAAGTATATGTTTAAGTCCAATAGAAATCCACAGTTCAGGTCCAAGTTCAGTGAAGATATTTTCAATACTAAATACTCACACACAGGCGCAGAAACTATGCACGAACTGGCGTGTACTCTGGTTGAAGATGTATGTCAGAACTATCTAACTCGTGACGAGAAGGACGAACTGATTGACCACATGTCTAACCTCCGCTTCCTTCCGGGTGGTAGATATTTATATTATGCAGGACGCGAAAAGAAATTCTTTAATAACTGTTACCTTCTTCGAGCAGAAGAAGATACCAGAGAAGATTGGGCTAACCTATCATGGAAATCTGAATCTTGTTTGATGACAGGCGGTGGCATTGGTATTGATTATTCTGTCTATCGTGGAGAAGGTGCAACTCTTAAGGGTACAGGCGGCACAGCCAGCGGACCTATTCCTAAGATGCAAATGATTAACGAGATTGGCCGTAGAGTTATGCAGGGTGGTAGCAGACGCAGTGCTATCTATGCTTCGCTCAATCATCAGCATCCAGACATTATGCAGTTTCTTAATGCTAAGAACTGGAATGAAATGCCTGTGGGAAAGACAGGCCAAACATACTTTGACGTTAAGCAGGATGACTTTGACTTCCCTTGTCCTCTTGACATGACAAACATCAGTGTAAATTATGATACTGATTGGTTATTAAACTATTGGGAAACAGGAGAAATAGGAGATGTCTTTAGGTATAATGTACGTCAGGCTCTTAGAAGTGCTGAACCCGGATTTAGCTTCAACTTCTTCGAGAAAGAAAACGAAACCCTTCGTAATGCGTGTACCGAAGTTACGTCCGAAGATGACAGTGACGTTTGTAATCTTGGCAGTCTTAATTTTGCTAGGATTGATGACCTTACTCAACTCAAAGGCGTCGTCCAACTCGCAACCAAGTTTCTCTTGTGCGGAACCTTACGCGCACAACTACCTTATGATAAGATTAACACTGTCAGAGAGAAGAACAGGCGGCTGGGGCTGGGACTCATGGGGCTTCACGAATGGCTTATCCAACGAGGACATAGGTATGAGACTACCCCAGAACTGCATCGCTGGCTTAAAGTTTACGAGGCAGAGTCCGACAGAATTGCCAGAGATTTTTCAGAGACACTATCTGTTTCACGACCAGCAGCAGTTAGAGCAGTTGCACCTACTGGAACAATCGGCATTCTGGCTGGAACTTCCACAGGTGTTGAACCTATATTTGCAGTATCATACAAACGACGCTACCTCAAGTCAAAGAAGTGGCACTACCAGTATGTAGTAGACAGTGCAGCACAGGAGATGATTGATCTGTATGGCACTAAGCCAGAAGAGATTGAGTCAGCTATTGATCTTGCTACTGACTATGAACGACGACTAAGTTTCCAAGCTAACGTGCAGGAGTATGTAGACATGTCTATCTCTAGCACTATCAATCTTCCTGCATGGGGAACGCCCAACAACAACGAGTCTGGTGTAGAAGACTTTGCACAGACACTAGCTAAGTATGCCCACAGGCTACGTGGCTTTACCTGCTTCCCTGATGGGTGCCGTGGCGGTCAGCCTTTAACTGCTGTTCCATATGCAGAAGCAGTAGAAAAACTAGGTGAAGAGTTTGAGGACAACGTACAGACACACGACATCTGTGACATCAGCGGTACTGGTGGTGTGTGTGGAGTGTAAAAAAGACTTGCATTATAAATAAAAATACTATATAATATATATGAAGCTGCCATCATGGGGCTTTGATAACTCGCTAAATAAGGAGAAATATTATGGAACTAAAGTCAGTACTTTTAGATAATTATACAATTGGATTTGAGTCATTGTTTAATGACTTGGAAACAATTAGGTTACAGTTTGCTGGTAACTATCCCCCTCATAACATAACAAAGATAGATAGTAATAATTTTAAATTAAGCCTTGCTGTTGCAGGATTTACAAAAGAAGAACTTAGCATCACCGACACTGACGGTTTACTTTCCATTAAGGGTGCTAGAAAAGGACACAAAAGTAGTAAATTTTTACATCACGGGATTGCTGAAAGAAATTTTCATAAGCAATTTAAACTAGGTGAGTACGTGGAAGTTTCTGATTCCGACCTCACCAATGGTATCCTAACTCTTAGTCTGAAAAAAGAGCTACCAGAAAGTAAGCAACCAAAAAATATTAACATTAACTGAGGAGAGGATGTAGGGAGGGGGTTGTGGCTTCCTCTCTACAACTATTTATATGTCTAAGAAACTACCATTTACTGTATACATAGGATACGATCCACGAGAACAAACAGCCTATGATGTATGTAAGTTTGCTATTGAACGTACAGCGTCTAAAGCTGTAAGAATTATACCTATCAAGCGACCTATGGTTGAGCGCATGGGATTGTTTTACCGACAGTTTGATATTGTCGATGACCAGTTCATTGACCAGAAAGATGGTCGCCCTTTCTCTACTGATTTTAGTTTTACTAGGTTCCTTGTGCCAGCACTTAATATGTACGAAGGCTGGGCTTTATATATGGACTCTGATATGTATATGCGGACAGACATTAATGATTTGTTTGAAGAGTATACTACCCAAGAGTATTCAGATTTTTATCCTTTGTTTTGTGTGCAGCATGATTATGCTCCTACAGAAACAGTTAAGATGGATGGTAAGCTACAAGAGAATTACTTTAGAAAGAACTGGTCTAGTTTTGTACTGTGGAACTGTTCTCACCCAGCACATCAGAAGCTGACAATTAATGAGATCAATTCAAACACAGGGTCTTGGCTACATAAGTTTGGATGGCTATCTGATAAAGCATCTGACATTGGTAAAATTACAGAGGATTGGAACTGGCTTGATGGACATTCCGATGTGAACCTTGATGCTAAAAATGTTCACTTTACAACTGGCGGACCTTGGTTTAAGGATTGGAATTGTCAGAGAACTATGGATGCACAGTATGCTTCCGAGTGGAATATGGATTATTCTTATTTACTTTTACATGGATTAACTGATGAAATATAAAGTTGTAACTTGTTTTAATGAAGACATTTTAAATCAAACAGGAAGTGTGGTACTAAATCAGTTTAAAGATTACTGGTCTCCAGACATTGAGTTTCATTGCTATCATTATGATATAGACATTTCCAAGCACAGTCTGCCACAAGGGTCTAATATTTTTTACCATGCTCTTGATAATCTAGAAGACTACGTTAAGTTTTCTAGTGAGTATGCTGAACATAACGGAACTGAAGGAGGACAGATTCCATATCAGGATATCCTAGACCCACATAAGTTTATGCCTCGTGTCTTAGCTATAACAGAGTGTGCATTTAATAATGTTGATGCGTGGATGATCTGGTTAGACCCTGACGTAATCTCACAGAAAAAGATTACAGTAACAGAACTAGATAAATTATTTCCTGATAAAAAAGAAACCATTGATATGGTATGTCTAGATGACTCAGGCCATTTCGCTGCCTACAATCTTTCTAGACAGACAGCAGTAGACCTGCTTGGAGATTTTAGAGGAGCATTTATTTCTGGAGAGTTCTTAAACTATCGTGAGTGGCATGATAGCTTCATTCTAAATAGACTACGTACCATTTACGTAGCTCATGGTATGAGGGTACATGAGATTTCTAGTAAGTCTTCATATGCTAATAATCTCTTTGCTTGTCTCAGAGATAAGAAAAATGCTGCCCTTAGAGACAAAGAAGGTAACAGGCTTATTCAACTGTCTGATACCGAAACATCTCCAGACATTCTACCCAACAGGTATCGCCAGCTTGCTGATTTAATTAGGCACTACAAGCCAAGCACTTTGCTAGAGACAGGCACATGGAACGCAGGTCGGGCTATTGAGATGGCTCTGGCAGCGTTTGAGAATACAGACACTGTTCATTACATTGGCTTTGATTTATTTGAAGACGCTACTTCAGCTACAGACGCATTAGAGTTTAATGCCAAGCCACATAACACAGAGAAGGCTATCTCAGCTAGGCTTGACGAGTTTAAGGAACACATGAAAGAGAAAGAGAAGAAAGATTTCTCTTTTGAAATAGTAAAAGGAAATGTAAGAGAGAGCCTAGCCAAACACTATAAGCTAGATAATCTTAAAAAATATCCACATCAATTAGAGTCTGTAGACTTTGCTTTAATTGGTAGCGGCAACAGTAAAGAAACTGTAGAGATTGAGTATGAATTTTTAAAAGATGTTCCAGTGGTTGTTATGGATCATTACTTTACAAAGGATGATGACGAGAAGCTCCCAAAAGAAGAAGCACAGGGTGTTAAAAAAGTTTTTGATGGTATTGCCATACAGAAATTAGAAGAAAAACCTGCGGTAGAAGATGGGTGGACTGTGTTTGACGAGAAGAGTGTAGTTAGAAAATACATCCTACCTTCTGGAGATAAGGTAATTGATGGTGGTCACACCCATCTAACAGTTATCTTAAGCAATTCAGACTTAGAAGAAGTTCCAGACACACTAAAACGTGTGCCTATTATTGTACATCCACGGGACTCAGTTCCTAGAGAGTACATTACAAATAATATCCAAACCAATATGAAACTTATTGGAGATAAAAAGTGGGTAACTAAACATCCGGCAAATAAAGAAATGGGTATTATTGTTTCTGCTGGGCCGTACATCGACTATGATGCACTAAAGAAATTTATCAGCGATAACCCACATGCTAAATTACTCACAGTTAAGCACGCATATCCGCACCTACTTGCTCAAGGTATCAAGCCTTGGGGCTGTGTTGTCTTAGACCCTCGACCTATTACAGGTAAGAGTACACACAATGTTATTCGTAAAGACTTGTTTGCAAACATTGATCCTACTACAAGATTCTTTATTGCTTCTATGACTGATCCTTCTGTCACTGAACACTTGATTAACAACAAGGCTTCTATCTATGGTTGGCACGCCTATACTGATTCTCTTCGTCAAGAAGGAGAGCAGGGTAAAGAAATTGTTAATCAGCAGGTTAAGGTAGAAGATAACCTTGGCATCCCCCAAGGAGCCACACTTATTACAGGCGGTACTTGTGCAGCCATGAGAGCTATTGGTGTCTTCCATACAATGGGCATTAGAAATATTCATCTATGGGGCTTTGACTGTTGTAGAGAAGAGCCTACGAAAGAAGAAAAAACAGAGACTACGGGTGATGTAGAAGGAGGAGAAGTTCCTAAACCTAAGTACATTGAAGTTAATGTAGAAGAGAAAACTTATTGGACTACAGGTGAGCTTTTAGCTATGGCACAAGATTGCGAGAAAGTCTTTTCAGATCAGGGCATGGAAGGTGTGTTAGATTTCCACGGAGAAAATACAATGGTTGCTGATCTTTGGAAAATAAATAACAGTAGGGATAAGCGCCCTCAATTTAAGGATTACTACAATGACTGATGATAGCTGGGAAGAAACCAAGATTTCTAAATGGGGACATGTTCCAGACAGGGAGATTGATTATGAGTCGTCCCATACTCATAAGTATAATGCCTCTGAAGAATATCATAAGCTTCTTTCAGAATACAAAAAGATGCACTCAGCAGCTAAAGGAATGTTTAACGGTAAGAGTCTATTAAAATATATAGATATTATTGGAAGCTATCTAGAAAAAAATGACTGTATTACTTTATTAGATTATGGTGCTGGTAAGGGCATTCTTTACGGCGATAACTTCAAAGAACTATCTGATGAAATAGATAAGCCCCTTGGAGAGCTTTGGAATTTAGATTCTTTTAGACTGTATGACCCTGCATACGAGCAACATGATACACTTCCTGACGCATGGGAAAAGGGTAACTTTGATGCAGTGATTTGTACTGATGTTTTAGAACATATACCAGAGACAGACCTGAAGTGGGTAGTAAATGAGATTTTATCCTATGCTGGTAAGATAGCGTTCTTTAATATTGCTTGTGTCCCAGCGTTAAAAAAGTTTGCTGACGGAACTAACGTACATATTTCTGTGTTTGAACCTAAAGCATGGTTAAACTTCTTTGCTGACATGTCCTTTAAGTACCCCGATATAAAAATATATTTGTTCTTTGATACTCCTAATGAGGAAGACAATCTTATTGTTGAAGGCTATAAACTTGAAATGTATCCACAGGTTACAGCACTTAAGAAAAAAGAAGGAGAGAAGCTATGATTGGTATTTTAGATTCAGTTGTAGGAGTAGCTGGTAAAGTACTAGATAAGTTTGTTGAAGACAAAGACCTACGGGTTAAGCTAGAGTCTGAACTAAAGTCCCAGCTTATTACACTAGACATGGCTCAAGCACAGGCTAACATCGAACAGGCCAAGCATCCTTCTGTCTTTGTAAGTGGAGCAAGACCAGCCATCATGTGGGTATGCTGTTTTGCTTTAGCGTGGCAGTTTATACTAGCTCCTATTATTAGCTGGACACTGCTGATGTACTCACCAGATGTATTCTTACCTACATTAGAGACATCAGAACTTACTAGCCTTGTTATGGCATTACTAGGTCTTGGTGGTATGCGTACCGCAGAAAAGTGGAAAGGTGTTGCTCGTAACAACATGAAGAAATAACAATGGCCTTAAACGAGAAACAAGAAAAGTTTGCACAGGCTTATGTGCTGCACCGCAATGCAACCGAGGCAGCTAAGGCCGCAGGGTATTCGGATAAGTCAGCATATAACCAAGGCTATCGACTGCTACAGATAGACGAGGTTGTAGAACGAGTTCATACATTAGAGAATGAACTAGAAACTAATGTCAATGTTCTTGAGGAGATTGAGAAGCAGTACTCATATGCTGCCACGAATGGACACACTAACAGTGCCATCAAAGCACTTGAATTATTAGGTAGAGTACGTGGTGCTAATTCAGATACGAAAGTACCAAGAGATCGTGAAGCCCTAGAGCTTTCAATTATAAAATGCCTTAACGTATTAGGCCAAGAAAAACTGATTGATCTGCTATCTAAGACAGATTATGCAGATTTGTTCTTCGATGAAGAAGATTTGGAAGAAAACGCTGCCGAGGATGAGGCAGGAGAGCCGTTGGAGAGTGTTGGGGCAGCAACCTAGCCTAAACAAGTCACCTGCTCTGTACGGCTCTCTCTACCCCCTTAGCGTTGATATAGCCGTTTCCTTTACTTATAACTCCACACCCAAGGCCGAGGGTGGTCTTCACCGTTCATATCGTCTAGGTGAATGAACCTTCTCTCGATTGGCCCTCTCTGAGCCACACCAATACCGGTCATTCCCATCTCCATTGCAATACGAATTAGACGGTAAGCATCCTTACCTGACACAGCTACGTCAACTGCTCGACCATAAATATGTGGTGACTTAGGCGCACCGTTGATAGCAGAGTTATGAGCTATATGTCTGTAACCTGAATTGATAATCATAGGAGTATTAAACTTTTTACGAATTGATATTAACTTCTCCATGAAGTTATCGTCCATCTCGCATTCACCTGTACCATGACAGGCCATTTCCTTAGCAGTAAAAAACAAATTCTCTAACATTATTTTACCTTTATTAAAAAAGAATCTAACTTAGCTTCAAGCCTATCAAACCTAGCCATAATTTTATTGAGGTCTTTATCTACCTCGTCTTTAGTAGCATAGGTCTTGGCGGCTTCTTCTCGTGTGTCGGCTATACGCCGCTTAGTATCTTGTACCTGTTGGCTAATGCCACGCACCCACCATACAAATGAGCCACATGCTATGCTTAGTATTGCATTCCAAATCATAGTAGGATCGTTAGGCATTATCGTACTCCTGTTGTAGTGCCAGAATACTGGCTGTATATATCTATCATTTGAGATAAAACATCCTCAACTGGAGGTGTGTATTTTCCTCCATATAAATTTTTAATTGATTCACTCCATTTATAAATTGTATCTACATTTGGGGGAGCAGGTAGAAATGTACCCTCTCCTTCAACTAAATTTATCAATACTTTTTCATCAAGTCTGTTTTCAAATAAACCATTGTCAGTAATAGAGTTAACTATAGCTGACGTATCTAAACCAGCAGATTCTGCGTGAGATATTGCATCAAATATTTCTGTTGATCTATTGTACTGAAGCTCTAAAGTTTTTTTGTAAGCATCTATAAATTCTGAAGTATCTCTTGGTCTTCTATCACGAACAATTTCGTTAAATATATTATCGTATTTACCCATATCTCGTGATAATGTACTAAGTTTAAATCCTACTTCTCTGCCAATGTCAAAAAATTCTGGTTTAATGCCAGTAGCTGCGGCAGTTAATGCAAATCCTCCACTTATTTCTCGACCAGATTTTGTACGTTTAACTTTATAACCTTGATAAATATCTCTACCACTTTTTATAATACCCGGTTCAAACCCTTTAGAAGCTTGTTTTAATCTAGCTATAGCTTGATCGTTCCATAAAGGAGAACTACTTAACGGACGGCCATATTCATCTTCGCCCGTAGCCAATGATCGTACAGCCTCAAAAAACATACTAGGACCAACACTATCAACAATAGGCTGCACTGCTCCTCTATATAAAGCATCATCAACAGCACCTTCTACATACTCACCTTGGTTAGAGGCTCTTAGTGCGGCCCTTAGTGGATCATTTTGTGGAGATGCTGCCCAAGGATTAATATAACTTAAACTGGTTCTGATTCCTTTACCTGTTTTAGAATCATAGTCTGTATAAAGATATTCTGCGCCTTTAGCAAAATCAGGAAGAAAATATTCTATTCCTTCTCTTTTAGTGTAAGGATTATCAGGGTTTTCTTTTTCTTCTAAACCCATTAATGTAGAAAATGTTAGGGCTAGTGCTGGAGCAGAAGCTTGTGCGGCGACAATAGAACCAAATCTTTTTCTTCCTAAATTTCTTTGTGCTTCGCCTTGTAAAGAACCATCAGCATTTTTAACACCAAGCTTCATTTGGTCGCTACCTTCTTTTAAATCTTTAAAAGCTGATTTAAGAATGTTACCCTGCGTTCTAATCATTTCATATTTAAAAGATAGAAAGTCAGCAAGAGGAGCTTGCCTAGCTTTTCTAAGAAGTTGTGGGATACCGTTGTAGTTTTGCATGTGTAAGTTTACTTGAGCAGCAGCTTCTTCATCTAACTTAGTAATTTTAATAGGAAGACCATCACTTGATCTAAATGTTCTTATAACTTCGTCAGGATTAATTCCTTTATCTATTAAAATCTGACGTTGATTGCTTTTTTCATTAGCATTGGCAAAACCTTTCCACATATCATCCATAGACTGATAAAAAGTAATTGCTTTTCTATTTAAATTTCCTGCGCGACCTTTAATTTTATTTAAAAAACCTTTGCCTTGATAAATTGGATCACTTAAATCCCAAAAAGCTTCTTTACCTGCATCTTGCAAAGCACCTCTAAAAGTACCTAAATCAATACCCGCTTGATAGTACCCTAAAGCAACACCCTTTTCATATTCTGCCCGAAGTTGCTCGTCAGGAAAAAGCCCCATGCCCCTAGCAGTATCTTTCATAGCTTTTAAATTTTTAGGGTTTAGGTATCCTGCACCAAAAGCCATATAACCACCGCCAATAAAGTTACGCGCAACTGCGGTTGAACTATAAACAGTTTTTGCTGCGCGAGTATAGCCTTGAACAAGCATATAAGTTTGTCCTACTTTACCCCAATTAGAAATAAATTCATTACCAAGTTCTATTGCAGATTGAGTTTGAGGAGTAGCAAATAAACCTTCAAGTGGACTTGTAATATCTGGTGATGTTTCTTGTAACGGTCTAGTAATATCTGCTCGACTAGGAATACGAGATGTTAATGATTTTGTAATATCTTGAGCAGCAATAATGTTTGTTGCTGCACCTTTAATTTCTCCTGCTCTAATAGCTTTTGCTACCTCTTGTTCATAATTAATTGTTTCAACGGTCTGCATAAGCTTTGATAAAGTATTAGCATAATTTTGAAATGGATTTTTACTTTCGCCCATAAGTGTACGAATAACTTCATTTATATCTTTCTTTTTAGACAAGATTTTGAGAGCGGATTGGGGTGTGTCTATCTGCCCAAAAGCTGTAAATAAATCACCCTCATCGTGAACAGTTAATATTTTTTCAAACTGTTGGTTTATGTATCCTTCTGGTTCTTTTTCAACTTGCCTAATTAAACTATCTTGTTCTTTGGTTAAAGTTTGTTTAGCGTCTTGAGCTTCTTTAGCTGCTTTATAACCATCATCTATGTTTCTATACTGATTGCTAAATAATTGTCTAGCATCCTTTAAAGCTTTTTCTCCTTCAATTGTTTTAATAAATTCTTTAGAAAAATTAGGATTATCAAATTTTTCATAGCTTGTAGTAACGTATAGTTCAGTATCACCATCTATTGATTGGGTAATTCTTGTTTCAAGTTCTGAGTCTTTTTTTATTGCTTTTGTATCTATTAATTGTTGCTGAAAATCTTTAACATTATCTCGCATTAAATTAACTTCTTTTAAAATATTAGGCGCACGAGAACTAAGAGTTGAAAGAGCAGCAGCATTGCCACGAAAACCATTATCTATTAAAGTAAGTGTTTCTTTATCTAAACTTTCAACTTTTGTATTCAAATCTTTTTTAACGGCAGTTTGCAATCGACTAAGATTTCTTGCAACTAATCTTTCAGATAAAATACGAGTAGCGTCTAAACGCTCCCGCCTTCTTTTCTGAGCTTGTCCTAAACCAGCACCTGATCCTAAAGCACGTTGAGTAGATGCTAAAACTTTTTGAACAAGAGTTCTTCCATTAATATTTATTTCTGTTTCAGCAATTCCGGCTGTTGCTTTTTTCTTACTTGTAAAACGTACACTTCCATCAGGCAAAACTTCTTCAACAGTGTCCTTTACATTTGGGTTATTTTCTATACCTTTTCTAATTTCTTTAAGTTTATCCTTTCTAGCTTTTTCTAATCTTTTCTTTGCTGCTCCTGTTACCTCTCCAAAGCCTTCTTCTATTGGAACCTCAACAACTACATTACCATTAGCCTCTACTTTTTGTGAAGCTACGGTAAGATCATCACCTATTTTCTGTGGCACTTTGCTCATAACAACGGTTGTTGAAGGTACTAGTTGTCCAAGGGCTTCAGCTTCAGCTTCGGCAAGTCTTTCTGCACGTACAGCAGCATTGCCAACTTTTTTATTCATGCGCCTAGCAGCCCATTTACTAATACCAAAGTTAGCGCCTCCGCCTATAACACCGCTAAATAATGTTACTAAAGCTAATTGTTTATAATCTATGCTATCAGCTTTTGATAGTTCACGCGCTTCTTCAGGAGACATGCCTTCTGCAATAAATCTTTCATATACATCATTATCATAGACTCTACCAAGGTTTAAATCTAAAGACTGATCTGCAAGGTCCATAGCTGCGCCATAGGCAGCACCCCCTGCAAAACCAGTACCACCTGTAGTAAGAGCTACCTTTTTAGCGGAGTCCTTAACTACTTGTTTTATTACTTCTTCAGAAACTTCTTTAGACGCGCCTGTCTTAATTATTTCTTCAGCCGCTTCTTTTCCTATACCTTTTTCAATTAGTTGTTTTTTAAGTTGAGATTTAAATGCTAATCTACTAGCAATAGCAGCCGCTCTAGATGCACCAACTAGAGGTGTTAAGAGAGGCGTAGCCGCTCCAGCCGTCAGAATTCCAACACCAACAGCCGCTAAATTTAAAGGATCAGTTAGTGAATAACGTAAAGCTCTTAAAGCCGAACCTACATCACTATCTGTATCGTCATACATATCCATAGAATCTACTAAAGATTTTTTAGTAGCATCGTCCATATCATCTATAGAATAAGCGGTTGCTCCCATATTGACAATATCATTGTTAAGTTGGGCATGACGACGCTTAAACCATTCGGCAAGGTTTTTATCAGAGCCTTTCCAATCTTCACCTTCTAAATGCTGATGAAAAGTTTTAGCATTCTTAATCCATTCTCGATTAGTATCGAGACTATCCATAGTATATTCAGGCTGATCGGAAGGAGCAGCAACAGGTTGAGCAGCGTCAGGAACACCTAAAGACGCATCAACTCTTCTTGATATCTCTTCAAAAATCTCGTCACCACTTTTTTTATATAAAGGTACTTCATCTAAAGATGTTGTAGTGGAAACAGTCGGTATAGGTAAACTAGTTGGTGAAGAGTCAACATCTAAAGACGCATCAACTCTTCTTGATATCTCTTCAAAAATTTCGTCACCACTTTTTGTAGCTAATTCTGAAGACATTTTATTTGCTTAATCTATCAAGAACTGAATTAAATATTTTTAAAGCCTGATCGGGCTGACTTGGATTTTCTCTAAGAGCTTCAATTGTACTTCTACGTGCTTCATTAACTCGGGCTGCAGTTCTTTTATCACCATAAAGTTTACCACTAGCTACAAAAGCCCCATCTACAAGTGATCCAAATCCTCTGACATTTAGTGCAGCACTCATTTCTGTTTGAACAGCAGATAAATTTGGAAGTGTTTTAGCAGTTTTGCCAGATGCCCTTGCTTTTGCAAATGCAGCATCAATTGTAGCACCAGACACAATAGCATCTACAACTTCTTTTCGTTGCTTGGCAGGTATCTGTGCAATACGTTCTAACACTTCTGCATCGCCTCTAATAAACTCCATAGCCTGTGCAGTTTCTTTATCTAATCCTGATATAGCTGATTCAAACAACATATCTTCGTTAGCATCTAAAGCAATAGCTAAGTTAGAATCAATTTTTCTCAGTTCTGCTTTATTCTTTTTAAGAGTTTCTTGTCTTGCCTCAATGCCCATAGCAAGACCTTCGCCAGCACTAATGTCTGGATTAAATAAAGCAGCAGCAAGATTAGATAATATAGCAGGATCGTAGCCTTTCAAAGCTTTTCTAGATTTATCTGCTTGTTCTCTGGCAAACTTTTCTTTACTTACTGTTCTTCCTTTTGTTAATTCTTCACGAGAAGCAAGGTCTGCCTGTAAAGCATCTCTATAAGATGTCTTAGTACCTTCGGTTCTTGCTCTTATACTTTCTTCAGTTTCTACGCCTGATGGAAGAGCAGGATTAGTTAATGCTCGTGTCATAGCAAAGTCATTAGGTATTAAATTTCGGATAGCATTTATTGCAGGACTACTATTTTTAACCTGTGTATTTACAGGCTGTTGAGTTTCTTGTGCTGCAACTGTAGCGTCTAATTGATTTTTAATTTTTTCTGCATCTTCTTCAGAAACAGAATCGAGTCCCATACCTCCACCTTGCTGTCTATATACAAGATCAGATAGGCCACCACCTTGTTTATATCCAAAAAGATTTTTACCGCTAAATCCCGGTCCACCAAAAGCAGAACCGCCTCCCATACCATAGATGTTAGCAGCAGATAAACCAAGTCCTAGTAACTGTTGTCCTGTACTTGGGCCTTGCTGTCCCGGAGTAGTAATTTGTTTATTCATGGAAGGAATAGTATTTAAAGGATTACCATATATAGTATTAGAATATTCTGCTAACGCAGCCTGTGGTTCACCACGCTCTTCAAGAAATCTAA
>Ga0209383_1000568_pt1 | contig 25938 bp, 20 predicted proteins | sample CoawatmetaG02DNA_FD_187510 | JGI IMG/M metagenome (GOLD analysis project Ga0209383, IMG submission 187510) | Marine microbial communities from the West Antarctic Peninsula - Coastal water metaG029-DNA (SPAdes) (version 2) | ecosystem: Environmental > Aquatic > Marine > Coastal ... | reverse complement strand
TCAATTTTGCTCCAATAGGAACTCTTGGTTTATCCTTTCTGTCTTGACGAGCCCATCCAAAATAAGGCATTACAGCTGTAATATGTCTAGCTGAAGCTCTTTTGGCAGCATCTATCATTAACAATAGTTCCATTAAATTATCAGAACTAGGATTTGTAGAGCCAATTAAAAATATTCTACTTCCTCTAATTGATTCTTCAAAAGAAGGTTGAAATTCTCCATCACTAAAGTGATGAAAAATTACTTTTCCTAATTTTGTACCATAAGCTTTGGCTATATTTTCTCCTATTTGTACACTTTGAGTACAAGCAAAAATTTTAGCTTCAGTTTTATTTTCAGGCATTTTTCTTAATTGGTTGGCAAATTTAGCAATTTATTTTATGATATATAATTTATAAGGGTATATTATCTTATTAATCAGATTATTTTATATTTTTGTCGACCTTGCTTCGGTGGCGGAATTGGTAGACGCGCTGGATTCAAAATCCAGTTCTTGCAAAAGAGTGTGGGTTCGATTCCCACCCGAAGTACTTTTTTATTATATTTGCATTAATTAGAGGATAAATTTGACTGATTGCTCCCTCTTAAAAAAAAAGCTAAAACAGAGATGAAAAACTCAAAAATATATATTAATTATTTTTTATTAGAAAATAAGCTTCTGCTTGTTTTGATAAATTATTACGTTGTAAAAATAAATTATGAATAAAATTAGTTTAACTTATTTAGCAGTAATCTTACTTATATTAATTGCTTCTTTTTCAAGAATTATTCCTCACATGCCTAACTTCACACCAATAGGAGCAATGGCTTTATTTGGTGGGGCTTATTTTAAAAATAAATATCATGCATTTATCATTCCAATATTATCACTTTGGATAAGTGATTTAGTTATTAATAATTTTATTTTATCATATTATAATGAGTTTACTTGGTTTTATCCTGGATTCTTATGGCAGTATTCAGCTTTTATAATGATTATTTTAATAGGTTATTATTCCTTAAATAAAATGAGTTTCAAAAACATCCTTTTAAGCTCTTTAGGTTCCAGCTTGATCTTTTTTGTTGTAACCAATTTTGGGGTTTGGATTTCAGGATCAATGTATTCTTTAGACTTAAGTGGATTTATTACTTGTTACGCTTTAGCCCTGCCTTTTTATAAAGGAACCTTGTTAGGGTTTTTGTTTTACTCCTCATTTTTATTTGGTGTTTTTGAAATGTCAAAACTTAAAACACTTTCTGTTAATTTATAAATTTATATGCAAAATATTATAGAAATTTTAAGTAAAAAAATTTTAGTTTTAGATGGTGCCATGGGCACTATGATTCAACAATATAAATTTAGTGAATCAGACTACAGAGGTGATCGTTTTAAAAATCATCCAAGTAGTGTTCAAGGTAATAATGATTTATTGTCTTTAACTCAGCCTGAAGCGATCAAAACCATTCATGAAAAATACTTAGAAGTTGGGGCTGATATTATTGAAACTAATACTTTTTCATCTACAAGTATAGGAATGGCAGATTATAACATGGAATCAATAGTTTATGATTTAAACTATGAATCGGCAAAAATTGCTAAAGAGGCCGCTAATAAATATAATTTAATTGACCCAAGTAAACCAAGATTTGTTGCAGGTTCTATTGGCCCTACTAACAGAACAGCTAGCATGTCTCCTAAGGTGAATGACCCCGGGTATCGTGCCGTTACATTTGATGATTTGGTTACGGCTTATTCAGAGCAAACTAATGCATTAATTGATGGTGGAGTTGACATACTGCTGGTTGAAACTATTTTTGACACCCTCAATGCTAAGGCTGCTTTATTTGCAATTGATCTTATTTTAAATGAACGAAAAATCTCACTTCCTATTATGGTTAGTGGAACAATTACTGATGCAAGTGGAAGAACTCTTTCAGGACAAACTGTTGAAGCTTTTGTAGCTTCTCTATCTCATATTCCTTTACTAAGTATAGGTTTTAATTGTGCTTTAGGAGCAGATCTTCTTTTGCCTTATATGAAAAGATTAAGTAAGGTGACAGAGTTTTATACATCAGCCCATCCAAATGCAGGTCTTCCTAACGCTTTTGGTGAGTACGACCAAAGTGCTGAAGAAATGAGAGTCTTGATTAAGGAATATTTAGAATCTGAGTGTGTTAATATAATTGGAGGTTGTTGCGGAACGACACCAGATCATATTAAACTCATTGCTGAAGAAGCAAAAAACTTTTCACCTAGAAACATAACTTAAGATGGCTATACAAAACAACCTTATACTTTCTGGATTAGAACCATTAATTGTTTCTGAGCAATCAAATTTTGTCAATGTTGGAGAGCGAACCAATGTGACTGGGTCTAAGAAATTTTTAAGATTAATTGAACAAGATAAATTCTCAGAAGCTTTAGAGGTCGCAAGAGATCAAGTTGAAGGTGGAGCTCAAATTATTGACATCAACATGGACGAGGGTATGATTGATGGAGCTGAAGCAATGACTAAATTTTTAAATTTAATTGCTTCTGAACCTGATATTTCTAGAGTTCCTATTATGATTGATAGCTCAAAATGGGATATTATTGAGGCTGGACTTAAGACTGTTCAAGGTAAATGTATAGTTAATTCTATTAGTTTAAAAGAAGGTGAGAAAGAATTTGTTGCCCATGCTAAACTAGTTAAAAGATACGGCGCAGCTGTGATAGTTATGGCTTTTGATGAATCTGGACAAGCTGACAACTACAATAGAAGAATTGAAATTTGTAAAAGATCATATGATATTTTGGTTAACGAACTTAATTTTAAGCCTCAAGATATTATTTTTGATCCTAATATTTTTCCTGTAGCTACTGGAATGGAAGAGCATCGAAAAAATGCTTTAGATTTTTTTCAAGCAACAAAATGGATTAGAACTAATTTGCCTTATGCAAGTGTGAGTGGAGGAGTTAGTAATGTTTCTTTTTCTTTTAGAGGAAATAATACGGTAAGAGAAGCCATGCATTCAGCATTTTTATATCATGCTATAAAACATGGAATGAATATGGGAATAGTTAATCCTAATATGCTTGAAATTTATGATGAAATTCCTAAAGATTTACTTGAACATGTAGAAGATGTTTTGTTAAACCGAAGGGATGATGCAACTGAAAGATTACTAGATTTCGCAGAAAGTGTTGTAGGAGATAAAAAAGCAAAAAAATCTGTAAATAAAGAGTGGCGTAATCTTGAACTTCGAGAAAGAATTTCCTACTCATTGGTTAACGGTAAAGATGAATTCATTGTAGATGATGTAGAGCTGGCCAGATTAAGTGTGGAAAGACCTATAATGGTAATTGAAGGTCACTTGATGAGTGGTATGAACATAGTTGGAGATTTATTTGGGGAAGGAAAAATGTTTTTGCCTCAAGTAGTTAAATCAGCCAGGGTAATGAAAAAAGCCGTTGCTCATTTACTACCCTATATTGAAGCCTCTAAGACGGATGGGTCAAGTAATTCAGCTGGAAAAATATTAATGGCCACCGTTAAAGGAGATGTTCATGATATTGGAAAAAATATAGTTGGCGTAGTTTTAGCTTGTAATAATTTTGAAATCATTGATTTAGGAGTAATGGTTCCCCCTGAAAAAATAATTAAAACTGCCATTGAAGAAGGAGTGGATATTATTGGTTTGTCTGGGCTAATTACCCCCTCATTAGATGAGATGGTTTTTTTAGCAAAAGAACTCAAAAGATTAAACATTAATATTCCTCTTTTAATTGGTGGTGCTACAACATCTAAAGCCCACACTGCAGTTAAGATATTTCCTGAAATTAACTCGCCTGTAGTTCATGTAAATGACGCTTCTAGAGCAGTTGGTGTAGCTAGTAGCTTAATTAATAAAGATTTAAAAGAAGATTATTGGAATGGAATTAAAAAAGATTATACTGACTTTAGAGAAAGGTTTTTGAGTAAGAAAAGTGAAAAAAGATACGTTGACTATAGGGCTTCCAAAAACAATAATTTTCAAATTGATTTTAACCAATTTGCGCCCGTTAAGCCTAACAAATTAGGAATTGAGATAATACAAGAGATCTCATTAGAAACCCTTGTTCCCTACATTGATTGGTCGCCATTTTTTAACACATGGGGACTTCATGGTAAATATCCAGATATTTTTGATTACGAATTGACTGGAAAACAAGCGAAAGAATTATTTGAAGATGGGCAGATAATGCTTAAGAAAATTTTAAAAGAAAAATCTCTTACTGCAAAAGCTATATTCGGATTATTTCCAGCTAACTCTGTTGGTGATGATATTGAAGTTTATAACTTAGAAAAAACAGAAACTATCGCTAAATTTTTAACTCTAAGACAGCAACTAAAAAAGAAACAAGGAGAGCCAAACATGGCCCTTTCAGATTTTATCGCTCCAAAAGATTCTGGAATCCAGGATTACATAGGTTGTTTTTGTGTTAGTACTGGTTTTGGATCGGATGAACTTTCTAAAGAATATGAAGATAAAATTGATGATTATAGCTCTATAATGGTAAAGGCTTTAGCTGATAGGTTTGCGGAAGCATACGCTGAATATTTACACAAGCATGTAAGATTAGAGAGGTGGGGGTATTCTTCTAATGAAAAACTTAGCAATAAGGAATTAATTCAAGAATCTTATAAAGGAATAAGACCTGCGCCAGGCTACCCAGCTTGTCCAGATCATTTAGAAAAGAGTACAATTTGGGATCTTCTAAAAGTAGAAGAATCAATTGGTGTAAAATTAACTGAAAGTTTAGCTATGTGGCCGGCATCTTCAGTCTCAGGATATTATTTTGGATCTGAAAAAGCAAAATATTTTGGTTTAGGTAATATTAACCAAGACCAATTGGAAGATTACGCATTAAGAAGAAACATAACAATAGAAAAAGCCAAGAAATGGCTTGAACCAAATTTAAATTAGCTAAAATGAAAGTAACTGAACATATAAAAAAAGCTAAAGGAGAAACACAATTTACATTTGAAATTCTTCCACCTGTAAAAGGTCATAATGTTCAATCAATTTTTGACAACATAGATCCCTTAATGGAATTCAACCCTCCATTTATAGACGTTACTTATCACAGAGAGGAACACGTTTACAACGATCTTGGGAACGGATTGTTACAAAAAAAGGTTGTAAGAAAAAGACCAGGAACTGTTGGGATTTGTGCAGCATTACAAAATAAATACAATGTAGATGCTATTCCACATATTCTTTGTGGAGGCTTTAATAAAGAGATCACAGAAAATTTATTAATTGATTTAGATTTTTTAGGAATCAATAATGTTGTGGCTTTAAGAGGAGACGCTATTAAATCTGAAACTTATTTTACTCCCTCAGACGATGGGCATTCTTATGCAAGTGAACTTGTCAATCAAATTTCAGAATTAAATAAAGGAAAATATTTGGAAGAACTTGAGGTCTCTTCAAAAACCGATTTTTGCATTGGAGTTTCTGGTTATCCTGAAAAACACATGGAAGCACCAAGCATAGAAAGTGATATTCATTTTTTAAAAGAAAAAATTAAGTTAGGAGCGGATTATATAGTAACTCAAATGTTTTTTGATAACAAGAAGTTTTTTGAATTTAAAGATATTTGTAAAAAAGAAGGTATTAATGTGCCAATTATTCCAGGGATTAAGCCTATTTCAACTAAAAAACAGTTGAATATACTGCCTCACAGATTTCATTGTGATTTACCAGAAGCTTTGATTAAAGAAGTGATTAAGTGTAAAGATAATTCTCAGGTAAAAGAAGTAGGCATTGAATGGTGTATTGAGCAAAGTAAGGAACTTAAAAAAGCTGGAGTCCCATTTTTACATTATTATTCTATGGGTAAAGCTAAAAATATAAAAAAAATAGCCTCTAAAATATTTTAGTGTAATATATTTGTAAATCGAAATTAATTAAAAAAATATGAGTTATTTATTTACTTCAGAATCTGTTAGTGAAGGTCATCCAGATAAGATTGCTGATCAAATTAGTGATGCTTTAATTGATAATTTTTTAGCTTTTGATCCTAATTCAAAAGTTGCTTGTGAAACTTTAGTTACTACCGGTCAGGTGGTGTTGGCTGGCGAGGTTAAGTCTAAGACTTATTTAGATGTTCAGACAATTTCAAGAAATGTAATTAATAAAATTGGTTACAATAAAAGTGAATATATGTTTGATGGTAATTCATGTGGTATTTTTTCCGCTATTCATGAACAATCTTCAGACATAAATCAAGGTGTAGAACGTAGTAATCCTGAAGAGCAAGGAGCAGGGGATCAAGGAATGATGTTTGGATATGCTTGTAATGAAACAGAAAACTTTATGCCATTAGCATTAGATTTATCTCATAAAATTCTTCAAGAGTTGGCGGAACTTAGAAGAGAAAATGATGAAATAACTTATTTGAGACCTGATTCAAAATCTCAGGTAACACTTCAATATTCTGAAGATAATAGACCTGAAAAAATTGTAGCAATAGTTATTTCAACTCAACATGATGATTTTGATGAGGAAGAAAAAATGTTAAAAAAAATTAAGTCTGATTTAATTTCAATTTTAATTCCAAGAATTTTAAAAAAATATCCCAGCTATAAATCATTTTTTAACCAAGAAATAGAATATCACATTAATCCCACTGGAAAATTTGTAATAGGTGGTCCTCACGGAGATACAGGATTAACGGGTAGAAAAATTATTGTTGACACTTATGGCGGAAAAGGCGCACACGGAGGTGGAGCTTTTTCAGGGAAAGACCCTAGTAAAGTTGATAGAAGTGCAGCTTATGCTACTAGACACATAGCTAAAAACTTGGTAGCAGCAGGATTAGCTGATGAATGTTTAGTTCAAGTTAGCTATGCAATTGGAGTAGCTAAACCTATGGGAATATATGTAAATACATATGGGACTTCCAAATCAAATATTTCTGATACTGAAATAGCTAAAGTTGTTGAAAATATTTTTGATATGCGTCCTTATTTTATAGAAAAAAGATTAAAATTAAGAAACCCAATATACACGGAAACTGCTGCGTATGGACATATGGGAAGAAAATCAGAAATAGTGTCTAAAACATTTAATTTACCCTCGGGAGAGTCAAAAACTTTTGAAGTTGAACTATTCACATGGGAAAAATTAGATTTTATCGATCAAATAAAAAAACAATTTAAATTATAATATGAAAAATAATAATTACGTACCCTTTAAAGTTAAAGATATTTCCTTAGCTGATTGGGGCAGAAAAGAGATTAGGTTAGCTGAAGCAGAAATGCCAGGATTAATGTCCTTAAGAGAGGAGTATGGAGACACCAAGCCATTAAAGGGCGCAAGAATAGCAGGATGTCTTCACATGACTATCCAAACAGCTGTATTAATTGAGACTTTAGTTGATTTAGGAGCTGATGTAACTTGGAGTTCATGCAATATTTTTTCTACACAGGATCATGCTGCTGCTGCTATTGCTGCCGCTGGAATTCCGGTATATGCATGGAAAGGAATGAATGAAGAGGAGTTTGATTGGTGTATAGAGCAAACTGTATTTTTTGGTGAAGACAAAAAACCATTAAACCTTATTTTAGATGATGGAGGAGATCTTACTAATTTAGTTTTAGATCATTATCCAGAGTTAGTTAAAGGAATAAAAGGTTTGTCAGAAGAAACCACCACTGGCGTTCACAGACTATATGAAAGAGTTAAAAATGGAACACTTCCAATTCCAGCAATAAATGTTAACGACTCAGTAACTAAATCTAAGTTTGATAATAAATACGGGTGTCAAGAGAGCGCAGTAGATGCTGTTCGAAGAGCTACCGATATAATGATGGCAGGTAAAAGAGTATTAGTTGCAGGGTATGGTGACGTAGGAAAAGGTACCGCAGCTTCATTTAGTGGAGCAGGAGCAATTGTTACAGTAGCAGAAATAGACCCTATTTGTGCCCTTCAAGCGGCTATGGACGGATTTGAGGTTAAAAAGATGAAAACAGCTATTGGAAATGCAGATATAATTGTTACCGCTACAGGTAATAAAGATATTCTTAGAGAAGAACATTTTAGATTGATGAAAGACAAAACAATTGTGTGTAATATTGGACATTTTGATAATGAAATCGACATGTCGTGGTTAAATAAAAAGTACGGACATACCAAAGATGAAATTAAACCTCAAGTTGATCTTTACAATATTGAAGGAAAAGATGTGGTTATTTTAGCTGAAGGTAGATTAGTTAATTTAGGCTGTGCAACAGGACACCCTAGTTTTGTTATGAGTAACTCGTTTACAAATCAGACTTTAGCTCAGTTAGAACTTTGGTTAAACACAGATTCATATGAGAATAAAGTTTATATGCTTCCAAAGCACTTAGACGAAAAGGTTGCTAAACTTCATTTAAACAGATTAGGAGTTGAATTAGAAGAATTAAGCAAGGATCAAGCGGATTATATTGGGGTTAAGGTAGAAGGTCCTTATAAACCAGAATATTACAGGTATTAAATTTATAATTCAGTTTTGATGGTCATTGGTTAATAGGATCCGTATTTCATATGATGAAACTAGAAAAACATTAATCATAGTATTTTTTTTATATTTGCAAAATATTATGATTAAATCTAAATTTCAAACATATTTCCCTATTTTATATTATTTAGGAGAGTTTCTAGTAATCTTATTTTGTACTAATTTGATGCTCTTTTTAACTTTTACTAAATGGAGTATTTATAATTCTGTTTTCATATGTTTTTGGTTTTTAATCTCTTTAATCTTTAGATCTCATGTTTTAGGTAGAGGGATTACTAATATAAAACTTGTAAGGTCTACTTTAAAGAATCTTTTCTTTTTCAGTGGTTTTGTTGCAATGGTAAATTTGTTTTTTTTTAATTTCAAATTTCAGCTTTTATCTCTATTTACGGCTGTAACTTTATTTTACTTTTTAATGCTTTTTTATAGACTATTTGTAAATTTAATTTTAGAGAAATACAGAGCTTTTGGAGGAAACATATTAAACTGTATGATCGTTGGTTATGGTCCTCATGGATTTGAGTTACATAATGAAATTTTGAAATATCCAGAACTTGGTTATAGATCGGATGGGCTTTATAGTTTTAATTCAAAACCCTCTAAAATAATAGATCAGATAGCTTTTAAAGGAAAAATCAGTGATATCAACGACAATGTTTTAAAAAAATATGATGTAATTTTTTTTTCTGATAAGCTTAGCGAAAAACAAAAACATTATATTTTAGATAAAGCTGACGAGTTCAATATTCAAGCTAATTCTATGCTTGATCTTGTTCATCATGATGTGAAGAATTTTTTTGTTTCTAAAATTTCAAGCATTCCATATATTGGTATTAATAAACTTCCTTTAGATAGTCTTTATAATCAAATTTTAAAAAGAACTTTTGATATAATTTTTTCATTATTAGTCTCAGTTCTTATTCTTTCTTGGCTGGTTCCAATAATGGGAATTTTAATAAAGATCTCATCAAAAGGTCCTGTTTTTTTTATTCAAAAAAGAGAGGGATTCAAAGGTGTTTTTTTTAATTGTATAAAGTTTAGAACTATGGTTTTAAACTCTGATGCAGACTTAAAGTGGGCAGATGATAATGACACTCGACTAACTAAAATTGGTAAATTTTTAAGATTATCTGCAATGGATGAAATGCCACAATTTATTAACGTACTAATTGGAGATATGTCAGTGGTTGGTCCAAGGCCACATCCTGTTAATTTAAATAAAGAGTATGTGGAGAAAATAAGTAAGTTTAATAAAAGACACCGCTTTAAGCCAGGTATCACAGGCTTAGCTCAAAGCAAAGGGTTTTCAGGATATATTTCCGGAATTATTGACATGAGAGATAGAGTAAAGATGGATGTGTTTTATTTTAAAAATTGGAGTCTTTTCTTAGACACTAAAATAATTATCGTCACTGTTATAGAGTTATTTAAAAACTTAAATATAAGCTCAAAATAAACGACTTAATTGTTTTATTTATTAATGTTTTTCTTAAAGTTTATATACTAACATGATTCCACCTTTATAAGGCAACTCTTCTCCACTTTTACTAAATGCTCTGTCCAATTCAAAATCTCTAGTTTCTTTTGAATTATAATATTTATAATTTGATTGAGAACTCCCAAAACCAAGAAAAAATTCTAATCCAAACTTAGGGTTTTTTAATGCTATTTTTTTTCCAATAGTTAATCCGTAATAGGTGTTTCTACCGGACTGATAACTTCCTTCCTCCTTTAAGCCAGTATCAATAATTGAAGTTAAAAACTTAGGGTTTTTTAAAGTAAACATACCATAACCTATATGAGGACCGATAAAAAAACTACGATTAGATTTTTTAAAATAAAACCTTAGTTCATTAAAAATTTGTATAAATTGATAGGGATTACCATCAATAGAATCCCAAAATGAAGCACTGGTATCTAACTGATAACCAATATTTTCATTAATTTTTAATTCAATACCAATATTTGGAACTAAAACCAAGCTCGTTGCTAAATTAAATTTTATTTCACTTTGTGAATAAGCATTTAAAAAGAATATTAACATTAAAAAAGAACAAAAGCGCATTGGTTAATTGTTAAAATTATTATAAAGATCAGATTTTTGTTTTAAACTAAGCGCAGAGTATATTAATTTTTTTATTGGTTTTAAAAAAGACAATTTATCTTTAATTATGTGAATAGATCCGACATATGCTCTTTTAAATAGCATTTCTTGAGAAGCATTGACTTTGTAGTTCGTTTTTTGATTGGTATTGATTTTTATCATAGCAAACCCACCCCACATCTCACGATAATCTTTATTTGGAGAGAAACTGCCAGTAATATAATCAAGTTCAATGTGTTCAATACCAGTATATTTAGAATAATTAATAGATTTGATTCCTGCTCTACATTGTGGGTTGAAACTATCATGCATGATTATTGTTAATGGGTTTTTAAATTTATGAGAAAGAATTGATTCTAAATCTTTTATAATTCCTTTTTTTGAATGATCCCCATCTATTAAAATAAATTCAACTTTTCTATTTTTTGATTCTATTTCTAAGATAATTTTACTGATTATTTCATAAGAATTACCAATACTAAATGAGACATTATCAAATTTATTTTTTAAAAATTTTTGTGGCTCTTCACTTATATCTATTGAATACACGTTCTTTGAATATTTAGAGAGAACTTGTAAGCTTCCTCCTCTGTACGTTCCTATTTCAATAGACACATCTGGACTAATTGTCTTTAAGACTTCTATAAGACAATATTTTTCTGATCTTGACATTTGCCACTCTAACCCTGAGTCTATCAAGAAATTAGAGTAAAACGGTAAGGATATGTCGTTAGATTTCAAAATATTCTATTTATTTCAAATATAACTTATACCTAATATTTCTACCCCAAAATTTAAGAATATCTTATTTAATGCTTTTTCCATATCTTTACTATCCAATAATATGCAATGAATATATTTAAAAAATCTTTTCTTTTTATCTTATTTTTTATGAGTACTGAGAGTTTTTTATACTCACAGAATATTAGTTCAGATTTTTCTAATTTAAATTTACTAGAATTAAATTCTTCTGACTTAGATCAGCTTTTAAGAAGAGCTTCTTCACAGGGTTTAACTCAAATGGATTTGTTGAAAATGGCTCGTAGCCAAGGTTTGTCAGAAGCTGATCTAATAAAAGTAAAAGGAAAAATTGATACTTCAGAATCAATAAAAAGAGTTTCTGCTAACGCATCAACTCCAATTGAAAATTCTAGACTAAGAGAAGAATGGAATCAGGAAATAAAGCTTGTTAGAGATAAGAAAAGTGATGTCTATGGATTTAATGTTTTTCAAGGCAATGGTTTTTTAACTTTTCAAAATGATTTTAATTCACCAACACCATCTGATTATGTATTGGGTCCTGGCGATAATATTTATGTAGATATATATGGAGAATCTGAAAGTTATTTTAAAGCAGAAATAAGTCCGGAAGGAGAAGTGATATTTGAAAATATAGGTCCAATTAATTTAAATGGACTTAAATTGTCAATGGCAAAAAAAAGATTAATTAATAAATTTTCGTCCATATATTTTGGTTTAAATACTTCAAAAACTTTTTTAAATGTTTCTGTTGGCTCTCCAAGATCTATTAAAGTAAATATTGTAGGTGAGGTTAATTTACCAGGAACATATAATTTTAGCGCACTCAATACTGTGTATAACGCCCTTTATGTTGCTGGTGGAATTACAGAAAACGCAACTTTAAGAGAAATTAAAGTTTTCAGAAATAATCGATTAATTAGTCAAATTGATGTTTATGATTATTTAAAAAATGGAAATGGCTCATCAAATATAAGATTAGAAAACAATGATTTAATTCTTGTAGGACCATACACTAGTAGAATCGTTATTGAAGGAGCTGTTAAAATACCTGGAATTTTCGAGACAAATAAAACTGAATCATTATTAGATTTATTAAACTATTCTGGCGGCTTTAAGGAAAGGGCTTATCAAAAATCTATAAAATTAACTAGAGTAATTGACGATGAACTTATGGTTGTGGATATTAACAAGAATCAATTTCCGATTTTTGTTCCTAAATCTGGTGATGTTTTTAAAGTTGATGAAATTTTAGACACTTATAAAAACAGAGTCATTGTAAAAGGAGCTGTACAAAGACCTGGAGTATTTTCAATTTCTGATAACATGACAGCAAAAGATTTAATTCAAAAATCAGGAGGTTTAAAATCAGATGTCTATTTGGGAAATGCTTCTATTATCAGAACGAATAGTGATTATTCAACAGAAATAATATCATTTAATTTAGATGATTTAATAAATAGTAAAATTAAAGATATTAAATTAATTAAAGAGGATGTGTTAAGCATTGTTTCAAAAAATGATCTTAATAAAAATGAATTTATCAAAATTTCAGGACAAGTAAATAACCCAGGGCTATTTCCTTTTTCTAAAAATTTATCTTTGAATGAGATTATTATATTAGGGGGTGGATTTAAGGACGATTCAAATACAATTAGAGCTGAAATAATTAGAAGAGTTTCAGAAAATTTTTTAGAAAACGACAATATTTCTGAATTAATAACACTAGATATTTCCGGCGACTTAAGTGAATCTATAAACTTTATCTTAAAGCCTTATGATGAAGTTATTATTAGAAAAAACCCTAATTTATTTATTCCAACTTATGTTCACGTTGAAGGGCAGGTTAAATACCCAGGAAAATATCCAATTACCTCTTTAAATTATCGAATATCTAATCTTTTAAGTAAAGCAGGTGGCTTAAAATCTTTTTCTTATCCCAAAGGAGCTACTTTAATTCGTAAAACAGAATTTGAAGAGATCCTAAGCGATGATCAAAAACAACTAAATAGTTTAACCCTACTTAAAGAAAAATTAAGTAATCAAAATGAGGTTTTAACAGAATCAGAAGATTTATTAATTAAAAGTATTGAAAAAAATATTCAAGTTTTAAATACTAATAAAATTAATAATCAAGCTCTTGGAGGTTTTGCTAAAAAAGAAAGAATTAAAAATATAGTAAGTTCAACTGACACTTCATTAGAAGTTAATTCGAATGAATCTGAAGCTATTGGAATTGACCTTGATCAAATTATCAAAAATCCAAATTCTGGATCTGATTTACTTCTTCAAGAAGGAGATGTTTTATTCATACCAAAAAAACAAGAAACAGTTAAATTAAGGGGGAAGCTTCTTTATCCAACTACTGTGAGGTTTAAAGAAAATAAATCTTTTAAATATTTCATTAATGGTGCTGGTGGATATGATTTAAAAGCAAATAAGTCCGGATCGTATGTGGTTTATGCTAACGGGGATGTGTCCAGGACAAAGAAATTTTTATTTTTTAATATATATCCAAAAATTCAACCTGGTGCAGAAATTATAGTGCCTAAAAAAGCTGAAAAATCTCCTTTTGGATTATCACAAGTTTTAAATATTAGTACTGGTTTAGCTACTTTAGTGTTAGCAATTTCTCAAATTAAATAAATTAACATGAAAAATGAAGAAGAGGTTTTTTCTTTAGTTAACTTAATACATAAATTAAAAGAATTAATATTTTTTTTATTAGAAAAGAAAAATAATATTTATTTTGGAACAATAAGCGTTTTCTTTCTCTTCCTTTCTTATAATTATTTGGTTTCACCTACACATTTTGCTAGAACTAGTTTTGTGCTAGATAACGATTCTTCGCAAGGTATGGGGGAACTTTCTTCTATAGCCTCTTTAGCGGGTATTAATCCTTCTAGTTTTATTGACGCGAGTAGTTTGTTTCAAATTGATAATATTCAAGAACTGTATAAGTCTAGTTCAATGATTAAAAATACACTTCTTAGTAGTGCTAAATTTAATAACAGATCAGAGTTAATAATTAATAGATTAATTAAAATAGAAAACATCAATAATCGATGGAGCTCAGAAAAAATTGAATTTAACAATTTAAAAAAATTAACTAGGACTCAAGACAGTGTAATAAAGGTACTTGTTAAAAAAATAAAAGAAAAGCACCTTCTAGTTTATAAGCCGAGTAGAAAAACAACTATTATAGAGATAGGTTTTGATCACAAAGATGAACAGCTAGCGAAAGTTTTTAACGAGAATTTGGTTGAAATAGTAAATAAGCACTATTTAAAAACTAAGACTATTAAAACTGGTTTTAATTTAGAAATATTACAAAGGGAAGCTGATAGCGTTAAATTAGTCTTAAATTCATCTATTGAGATTTTAGCAGAGCTAGACCAAAATATTCCAAATGCAAACCCACTTTTAAAAACTTCAAAAGTTCCTTATCAGCAGTTGATGATCGATATTCAAGCTAATACTGCCATCTATAGTGAAGTTGTTAAGCAATTAGAACTTGCCAAAGTTACCCACAGGAATAACACACCTTTAATTCAAATTATTGATTCTCCGATACTACCATTAGAGAATTCTAGACTAAAACTTTTTGATGTTTTATTTTACGGAATTTTAATTGGGTTTATTTCTATGATAAGTTTTTACTTAGTTATTAATTTGTTTCAAAACAAAGAATCTTAAAATTAAATGCAAAGAGTAATTAAAAATATTTTTTTAAAGAATTTTTTTAATTTAAGCTTAACTCAATTATTTAATATTTTTTTCACCCTTATAATCACGCCGATTCTCTTCCAAAGATTAGGAGACGAACAGTTTGGGGTTATAAACTTATATTTTACTGTTGTAATGCTTTTAGTAGTGTTTGTCAACTATGGATACAACCTTAATGGACCAAAAAGAATTGCAGTTGACTCGGACAAAACTTCATTTCAAAAATTAATTAATGAAGTAATTTCTGTAAGAATAATTATAGGACTTATCATTTTCAGTTTGAGTTTAATAATTTCTTTTTTTTTAAAATTAAATCAAAGCAGCCAATTAATTTTAAGCTTTTCATTGATTATTATTTTATCAGAATCTATTAATCCTATTTTTTATTTTCAGGGGAAAGATAATTTAAAAGGCGTAACCTTTTCAAATTTCTTATTTAAAATTTCTTATTTGACTTTAATTTTATTTTTTGTAAAAAACAGTAATCAAGCTTACTTAGTTAATTTTTTCTATGGTATTTCCTCTTTATTTATAAATATTTTTTTTTGGATATATATATTTAGAATAGAAAAGTTGGATTGGCTATGGATAAATTCTATTAATTTTTTTAAAAGAATTAATGAAAATATTCATTTTACCCTTTCTTCATTAGCTGGCTATTTATCTGTAAGCAGTAGCTTAATTATTATTTCTTTTTTTGTAGATAACAAAGAACTTGGTCAATTTTCCATTGCCCAAAAAATAGGACTACTAATACGTATGCTCCCTGTTTTTATAACACAATCCGTTTTACAAATTGCCTCAAGAAAAAATAAGGATAACTTAGAAGAGTTTAATAATTATATAAGTAGAGTTAATAAAATCGGATTGGTTGCTTCTTTTTTACTTGCTTTAATTCTTTGTTTTTTTTCAAAATGGATAATATATGTTTTGGCAGGAAAATTCATTGTTTACTCTCAACTTATATTATGTATTCTAGCTTTTGTTCCTTTTTTAAGCATGCTTAATTTTAAAAACATGGTTATTTTTTTAGTAAATGAAAGAAAGCGTTCATTAAATTTATCTACCTGGATTGTTGCTTTGTTTATGATTTTTAGCGGAAGCTCTATGTCCTACTTATATGGAGGTTATGGAATGGCATTTTCCTTATTACTTTCTGAATTATTAAACTATTTCTTGTGTAGTTGGCTAATTTTAAAAACACACAGAAAATGAATAAAAAATTAGCTATAATACTTATTAACTGGAATCAATACGACTTAACAAAAGCCTGTTTACAAAGCTTACTTAAATGTAATTACAAGAATTTTAGTATTTTTTTAGTTGATAATGCTTCAATTGATCTTTCTGGCGTTAAACTAAATAAAGATTTTCCTGAAATCACTTTTCTGCAAAACAATAATAACTTAGGATTTACAGGAGCAAATAATGTAGCTATTGATCTCGCTTTAAAAAATGGTTTTAAGAACATAATGCTGCTTAACAATGATACGGAAGTTGATCCTGATTTTATTGAGCCTTTATTGAATAAGTTAGATAAAAACCCAAATATAGGAGCGATTCAACCATTAATTTTAAACTGGTTTGACAAGAATTTGATTTGGAATTTCGGAGGAAAATTTGATAATTTTTTTGGTCGTGTTATAACCTTGCAAAAAGGAGTTGATATAAAAGAATTAAAAAATTCTAAGGAAACAGATTGGATTTCTGGTTGTTGTTTTTTAATTAGAAGTGAGGTGATACAAAAAATAGGCTTGTTGGATGATTTTTTCTTTGTTTATTTTGAAGATGCTGATTGGTCTTTAAGAATTAAAGAGGAAGGTTATAGTCTTGGACTAGAATTTAATAGTAGAATTTATCATCATGAAGGAGGCTCTTGGAATAGTAAAACAAAAAATAAAGAAGGGTTTGTATCTCCGAAAACACACTACTTAAGTATTAGAAATCATTTATATTTTTTAAAAAAACACAATAAAAATTTTAATTTATTTGGAAGTTTTTTATATCAAATTTTTAAACTTTTCTCATACGCTATTTATTTTCTTTTTAGATTAAGGCTTGAAAAATTCAGGATGGTATTCAAAGGCTTAAATGATGGATTAAAATCACGAAAACATGGTATTTAGTATACTTTTAGTTTTTATTTATACTTTTTTAACTTTTTTAGTTATTAAAAAAGTATTTCACGGAGACCCATTCTACTTATTAATCTATATATTATTTTTTCTACCATTTTATTCTTTTTTTCAACTACTGGTTTTTAAAACTAGCGATAGTATTGTTCTATTAAACTTTATTAGATATTCAAAAGATATTGTAATTTTTTCTTCTTTTGTGGTTTTTATATTTGGATCGAAGAGTTCCTTTTTCTTGAACCAATATAAATTAAGTTCATTAGATAAATGGATTATATACTTCACATTAATAGTTAGTATATATGCCCTTTTACCAATTGGAGAAGTTGGTTTATGGATCAAGTTAATTTATGCTAAGAATTTATTTTTCATTCCAATTATATACTTTTTAGGACGGAACACGGATTTTGATTCTAATAGATTTAGATTTATAAAAAAAACATTAAGCATTCTTTTTATTATTGCTTTTGTAGTTGCTTCAATTGAATATTTTTTTGGAATTCATCTACAATCAATTATAGGATATTCTAATTATAATTTAATTGTTAATGACACATTGCCAACAGGAAACTTTGATTTAAGTTGGACTTTTGAAAGAAGTGCTGACCATAAGAGATTTGCCTCCTTTTTTTCTAACCCTCTAGAGTATTCAGCGAGCTTACTGTTGTTTATGACAATTCCAGTTTTTCATCTTTTACATAATCAAAGAAATAAGCTGATTAATTTTATTTGGATATTGTTAATAATCATTTCATTTTATTTTGCTTATTCAAGAGCTTCAATTATTTCGGCATTTCTTATAGTAGTCTCAGCTTTATTAATAACTAAAAATTTCAAAACATTGTTTTATTGTTTTGTTCTATTTTTAATTAGTCTTTTCGTATTATATTATAACACGTCTGAGGATACATTATATTTTATTTTAGACACTTTTACCTTTAAAGAAAGTTCAACTGTTGGCCATTTGCTAGAATGGATTCAAGCTTTAATAGCTATTGTTGAAAATCCCTTTGGATTGGGCCTAGCTTTAAGCGGAAATGCTTCTGTAGTTGATCAATCTATTAAAGTCGGAGGAGAAAATCAATTTTTAATTTATGGGGTTCAAATGGGAGTTCTTAGTATAATTATTTATTCAATTATTTTATATAAATCAATAACAATTTCACTAAGAGTTTATTTTAAGAGTAATGGTTTTAAGAGGGAATTAGGCTTTATCTCAGGGCTTGTAAAAATAGGATTGTTAATCCCCTTGTTTACTGCCAATGCTGAATTGTATTTATTCATTTCAATTTTTTCATGGTTTTTAATAGGTCAATCTCAAAAAATAATTAGTGAATTAAAATACCAATAATTAGAATTTGTATATTTAGTTTTTCTTATTTGATTTGAAAAATAAACCTAAAGTATTTATAGACACTTATTATTATAAAGCTGCTCCAGCAGGAATCAGAACCTATATTAAAGAGCTAGTTAATAGCGCATTAATTCACGGTAGTAGTAATTATATTATTTCTCATGATTTAAACAAGTCATCAAGTAATTTAAAATTCTTAAATTCTAAAAGTAGAGCAATCAGGTGGCTCTTTCAGTTTAAATATTTGCTTTGGAAACAAGTATTTTTATCTATTAAGTTAAAAAAATGTGGAGCGGACATCTTAATTTGTCCTGACTATGTTTTACCATTTTGGAAACTAAAAGCTAAAAAAATTGTCATTATTCATGATTCATTATTTTGGGATTACCCTTTGAATTATTCAAATTTATGGCGAAAATATTATCTTAAATTAATTAAGCTTGGAATAAATGATTCCACAATTATAGCCACTACAAGCAATTATTCTAAAAATAATTTGAAAAGGATTTTCCCGAACATTAATATTAGTGTTGTATATCAAAGTTTTGAAAAATTAAATAAAGTATTAAATCCTAGAAAACTAGATAATAAGAAACTGCTGCTTCATGTTGGTTCTTTTGAAAAAAGGAAAAATATTTTGTTTTTAGTAAGAGCATTTAAAGAATTCAAAAAAAATATAATCAATAAAGATTTTAAATTAGTTTTAGCTGGAACAACTAATTTTTTTGGAAATACGGAGGAGTATAATAGAATAATAAATTTCTTAGATGAAAATAATTTAAACGAAGAAGTTATTATTCCCGGATATCTAAGTGATAGTGAAATAATTAAACTGTACAACCAATCAATGCTATATGTTTTTCCGTCTGTTGAAGAGGGGTTTGGAATACCTGTTTTAGAATCTTTTAATTATGGACTGCCGGTTATATGTTCAAACATTAAAGTTTTTCAAGAAATTGGTTCTGACGCTGTTTTACAATTTGATATTAATGATATAAAAGATTTATCCCTAAAAATAGAATCATTAGCTAATAACAAGAATTTAAGAGAAAAATTAATAAACAAAGGTTTTGAGAGAGTTAAGTTATTTTCAAGATTGAATTTTATTAAATCAATGGAGGAATTGTTTTAGTTTAAATAAGATTAGATGAAAAAACAACTATTAATAGTTCATAGTTCAAACGATTTATATGGAGCTAGTAAAATAACGCTTCAAATAATAGATTTACTAAGGCAATCTTATGATATAAGTATTGTTCTTCCTTATAGTGGACCCTTAGATGATTTAATTAAAAAAAAAGGAGCAAGTCTTGAAATCATGAATTTAGGAGTCTTTAGAAAAAAATATTTTAATTTCTTTGGATTAATTAATAGATTTTTAAAAATTATTAAGGCAGTATTTCGTATAAATTATTTAATTAAAAAAAAGAAGATTGATACGGTTTACACAAGCACTTCTTTAATTTTAGCTGGGGCAATAGCAGCAAAACTTAACAGAATTCCAAGTTTTTTTCACATTCATGAAATCCCGAACAACAAATTTTATAGTGTTATAATGGGGTTTTTTATCTCCTTATTTTCTGATAAAATAATTGTGGTTTCAAAAAGTGTTCAACATCATTGGACTAATTTTATTTCAAAAGGAAATTTTCAATTAATATATAATGGAATAGATTTTCCTGTTATTGAAAAATCAATTTCTAAGAGTAAAAAGATCAAAATATTAACTATAGCAAGAATACTCCCTTACAAAGGGCATATTTATTTAATAGAAATAGCTAATAAATTATTAAAAACCCATAAAAATATAGAGTTCATAATAATTGGAGACGTTTTTAAGGGATATGAACCATATGAAAAAAAACTTAAAAGTTTAGTGGTTCAGTACGCCTTGGAGGACAAAATTATTTTTAAAGGATTTAAATCTAATATTAACAAGTATTTATCTGAATCAAACTTCTTATTACATCCAGCGATACAGCCAGATCCATTGCCTACCGTAATTTTTGAGGCAGTCTATGCTAAATTACCTGTTATAGCAACAAACTTAGGTGGAGCAGTAGAAGTTCTTGATAATGGTAATGGAGGACTTCTGATCCCCTACAATGACTCTGACTGTGCTTCAAGATTAATAAGTGAATATATTTTTGATTTTGAAAAATATAATATTCAGAAAGAGTATGCTTTTAGTTATGCTTCAAAGAATTTTTCTAGTAAAAAGTTTGACAAAAACATTAGAGAAACTTTTGGAATTAAAAATTTTATTTAACTAGTTTTGTTTTATAAAATATGAATATATTAATTACAGGAGTAGCTGGTTTACTAGGAAGTAGGTTAGCAGATTGGATTTTAGAAAATAAACCTCAAGCAAAAGTTATAGGTATTGACAATTTATCTGGAGGATATGTTGAAAACATTGATTCAAGAGTCGAGTTTTATAAATTAGATCTTGTTCAAGATTCTATTTCAGATCTTTTTAAAAAATATAATATAGACTATGTTTTTCATTTTGCAGCTTATGCAGCAGAAGGATTGTCTCCATTTATTAGAGGTTTTAATTATGATAATAATTTAAAATCAACAGCGAGGATTGTTAATCAGTGTATTAAACATGATGTTAAAAGACTTGTTTTTACATCTACAATGGCAGTTTATGGACATGGTGAAAATCAGGCTTTTGATGAAAAACAAATTCCTTGCCCAATAGACCCTTATGGAGTGGCTAAATATGCCTGTGAAATGGATATAAGAATCGCAGGAGAACAACATGGTTTAGATTGGTGCGTTATTAGGCCTCATAACGTATATGGAATTAAACAAAACATATGGGATAAATACAGAAATGTTTTAGGTATTTGGATGTATCAACATTTAAATGGTAAGCCCATGACTATTTTTGGATCAGGAGATCAGACTAGAGCATTTTCATATATTGACGACTCTTTAGAGCCTTTATGGAAATCTGCCATAGAGCCTAAAGCCTCTAAACAAATTATTAATCTTGGAGGAATAAATTCTATTTCTATTTTGGAAGCTAATAATATATTGAAAAAAATTATTGGATCAGGTGAAACTGTTTTTTTTGAACAGCGTCATGAAGTTATGCATGCTGTTTCTACCTATCAAAAATCAATTGACATATTAGGGTTTAATCACGAAACTGATTTAGAAAAAGGTTTAGAAAAAATGTGGAATTGGGCGAAAGTACAACCTACGCGAAACCAGTTTATTTGGCCTTCCTATGAAATAGATAAGGGTTTGTATTCTTTTTGGAAAAATCCCTCAAAAATTTAAAATGAAAATCGCTATAATTGGAACAAGGGGTTATCCATATGTCTATAGCGGATATGAGACTTTTGTAAAAGAACTTGCTGAAAGACTGGTAATAAAAAAGGTTTGTGTAACGATATATTGTCATAAAGGACTTTTTAAAAACAGACCGACTCAATTAAACGGCATTGATCTTAACTACATGCCTTGTATTGAAACTAAATCACTAAGTCAATTAACTCATTCTTTTGTTTCAATATTTAATGCGTGCTTAAATGATTTTGATATCATTTTTGTGGTGAATGCCGCCAATGGCCCTTTTGGAATAATAACTAAGCTATTTAATAAAAAAACAGTAATTAATGTAGATGGTCTCGAGTGGCTAAGACCTAAATGGAAAGGTTTTGGAGCAGTATACTTTAAGTTTGCTGCTAAATTAGCGACCATTTTTTATGATCAAATCATCAATGATGCTGAAGAAATGAGAAAGGTGTATTTGAAAATGTTTAACAAAGATTCTAAAGTAATTGCCTACGGCCCAAAAACTAATTTTTCTAATGAATCTAAAATTTTTGAAAAGATTAATGTGGATAAATTAAATTACTATTTAATTGTAGGCAGGCTAATTCCGGATAATAACTGGGATATTCTAGTAGAGGGGTATAAACTTTCTAAATCTAAGAAAAAACTAGTAATCGTTGGTGACAATCCCTTTGAAAATGATTTTCAAGATAATTTAACCAACTCAGAAAGTGGTAATGTAATATTCACAGGATTAATAAAAGATCAAGGGGAACTATGTGATCTTTTTAAAAATGCATTTGCGTATTTACACGGACATGAATTTGGGGGAACCAACCCCACTTTAATTGAAGCGCTTTCTTTTGGTAATGCTGTGCTGGCTTTAGATACGGTTTTTAATAGAGAAGTTTTACAAGAGGGTAAGTTTGGACTATTTTTTAAAAAGAGCAAAGATTCTGTGAGAGATTTGATTTTACATGCTGATTCTAATGAAAAAGAGATTTTAGAGTTAAAAAGTAAATCAAAAGAGGCTTTAGAAAAAAAATACGAATGGGATTATATTGTAGACAGTTATATTGAAGTTTTTAAAGAAGTTTCCGCTTAAAAATCATGAGTAGTAAACGATTTATTCATCCCTAGAAATTTTTCAAAATAAATTTTTGAAGTTGGAAATAAGGTTTTCATTTCTTTTTCACTGATTAGCCTTATTTCTTGGATGTATTGCTTAGCAAACTTTTCATCCCATTTTTTAAGTCTACTTAATTTTGTTTTAGTAAGTATCCAAAATTTTATTGGTTTAGGTAAATACCCAAAGAATGGCAATAAGTAATGCGGCTCGATAAAAAAATATTTATTTGGAGTCTGAATAATATGTTTTTTACCTACTCTTATGACTTCTTGCGCCATTTTTTTTTGATTTTCATAGTTATGTAGGTGTTCAATTACTGAATTGGAATGAACAAGGTCTATGGATTGGTCTTTAAATTCACTTAAGTCAGTCGCACTTCCAATATTACTTTTAATATTTGAGTATTCTGATTTTTCAAGTTCAATATTTAATAGGGTAATATGGTAATCGTTATTTCCAGCGAGTCCTCTATTTTCCCAAAAGTTAACTTTTCCTCCTAAATCCAAAATCTGAAGAGGTTTATCTAATTTTTGAATTTTTTTTAAAAAAAAATCAAATCTTTTAGCTCTAAATCTATTGCCAAGAGATTTTTTATCTTCTGATAAATCAAAAATCTGTTTAAAATTCAATTTAAAATTTTATTGGATAAGTTAATTTAATGTCAAAATGAAAATTATTCACGTCCCTTCCTGGATGATAGTAAGGTAGAGTAGGATCATTTATTAGCTCCCACTGGTAATTCAAGCTTCTTGAATACACGGCATTAAAAGAGCCCCAAAATTTCTTGAACTTCTTTTCAAAAAATAAGTGAAGGTTGTAGTCTTTCCAATACCTTCTAAAATCCGCCGAATCTTCAAAAGCCATATAGTAAAAATCGTTGTCTTGATCTATTATTTCAAGTGCAGCTCCAAATCTTTGATTGGCGTTTACTTTAGCTAAACTAAAATATTGTGAGTTACTTCCTGGACCTATTCCTGCGCCCATAACCTCTCCATTGTTGGTAAAGCCATGGCGCACACTACTATGCATATACCACGAGCCGGCATTTCTAACCAGTCTGGAAGCGGTTTGTTCCATCTGGGTCCATTCCCAATTAAATTCTAGCTGAGAATCATCTTTTTTTGAATCAAATAGTTTATGAATTCCAAGGGTGACAGACCTTGAGTGATCTGAGTCAGAGAGTAAATCTCTAAAATTAAATTTGGAATCGTTGTGGTTAAACTCCCCATAAAGTTCCGCTTTAGAATCTTCCCAGACCCACCTAAAAAAACCACTAGCTGCCTGATCGGTTTCTTTTTCATAAGGCTCTACTTTATCATTTTTTCTAAGAAAATTATTAAAAATCGGAAACCAGCCTATAGTTGCGCCATTATTAGCTTCACTAATCCACGAGTACTTCCCTTCAAACATGGCTCCATACATTTGCGTCCATCTTATAAGGCCTAAGTGTAGCCCGGGGATCCATTTTGGAGAATAGGTTAATGAGTAGCCTTGAAAAAAACGCCAATCTCCAGTTCTTCCATTTTGATTTATTTTAGGAACAAATATTTTAGTTCCAGCGTTTGTTCTATCAGTACTTGGCGGATCAAATCCTGAAGGTTCGAGTCTTCCAGTGACTAATTGAAATTCAAAATTTCCAATAGCTGTTTTTATAGGTTTTCTCGAATTGAAAGTAAGGTGATTAAACCCCTTTGCATTGTTACTCATCATTACGCCATTTCTAATAGAAGGGCCCCACCAAATATTTTCAGAAGACAGGCCTAGAGATAACGATTTATAATTCAGTCTTATACTGGATTGCCCAAAGGTGGTTTTGCTATAGACTTCATTTCCAAATCTTTCAGGCGTGTCAATTCTGTTCCAAAGTAGATATCGTCTTGCCCAAATCACATCGTAGTGCCCTTCCCAGAACCCCTTATAATCTTTATTTTCAGCAAATACATGCTCAGGCTTTAATTGAATCGATAAAGGCCCTAATTCAAAATATATTCCAGCGCTAATAAGTTGCTGATAACCGTTAGAGGTGATCATGCTCCCGTTGTTTCTATTGTAAGGATGGTGGGTGCTGTAGTTAATATTAAAATCAATGGGCAGAATTTTTAGTTTTCCATTTCCTTTAAAAAAAGACAAGACCGTTGGACTGTAAGATTCTAAATCAAATATATTTTCACTTACTTCATACTGGCTTATATCAAGGGGTCTTAGCGTAAAGGACATAGAGGAGTCTATCTCACCATTTAATTGAGCTCGTCTTAAAGACTGCTCGAAAAAAGGATTGTTCAGATTTAAGGTTTGTGCTTTTGAAACTAAACTAAAAAAACAAACAAATAAGAGTACTATTCTAGTCATAGGAGATTACTCTTATTTTAAGATTATCTAAAGACCAGCTTTCATCACATTTTTCAATTGAGTTTCCAAAATTATCTACTGCATTGGGTTGAAATAATTTATCATAAAACCTTAAAATAAGTGCGTTTCCACTGTGGTCAAACCCTTTTTCTATTTTATACAAAGTTGTTTTTTGGTTATTCCATCCCTCAGCAATACAATTTTCTTTCAAGTTAACTTTGGTTGAGCCAACTTTCGGATTATTTTCAAAGGGAAAAGTATTGGGGTAGGATTGCCTAAGGCAATAATTTGGCCAGCAGGGTGAATTAGAAAAAGTTGTTTCAAATCTTTGAAAATCCAAGCTTTGATAACGGTCCATGTCGGGGCGAAGTTCCATTCCCCAAATATCCGGCTGATCCTCAAACCCATGAGTTTCTTTATCAAACCCATTAAAATTTCCATCCCAGGAGCCGTGAATGTATAAATCAAAAGAAACATAAACATAATCATGATCTCCAATATCACTTAAATGCAAAGTAAACCCATCATTGTTGTAGTTTCCTAAAACTTTTGTGTTGTTGTAATCGCTAATTGAGCCGCCAT
>Ga0209383_1000566_pt1 | contig 25945 bp, 31 predicted proteins | sample CoawatmetaG02DNA_FD_187510 | JGI IMG/M metagenome (GOLD analysis project Ga0209383, IMG submission 187510) | Marine microbial communities from the West Antarctic Peninsula - Coastal water metaG029-DNA (SPAdes) (version 2) | ecosystem: Environmental > Aquatic > Marine > Coastal ... | reverse complement strand
AAGGCTTTAGTTTCTTTGGTATTCAATTCTCACCTGACATAGTAGAGTATGTAACTATACAAGCAGGCTCAGTATTGAAAATGGATGAAATCTTTGGATGGGCTACAATGATTATAGAGTTCTATTTCGGAGCTCAATTAGCAAAAGGAAAATAATATGGCATTAGAATCAACAACTTATATAGATGGATTAGTAGCAACAAATCCTACAGGCACAGACGCAAGGAGTCAAGGCGATGACCACATCAGATTAGTAAAGTCTGCGGTTGGTGCTACCTTTCCTAACATTGCTGGTGCTGTAACAGCCACACACACAGAATTAAACCTGATCGATGGATATACTGGTACAACAGTAGAGCTTAACTACAATGATGTACCAACACTGGGAACAGTGGAGGCATCTAGAACAGTTACTGCGGATGCTGTAGGTACAACAACTAATTTAAAAACAAAGAAACAAACAGAGATTGTTAATGCTGTAGGTACGGTAAGCAATTCTACTGCAATTAACTTTGCATTAGGAAATGTAGTTACCGCAGTTCTTGCAAGTGGTGGTGCGTTTACAATTAGCAATGCACCTAACTCTGGAATTTACGGTAAGTTTAAATTAATATTAACTAACGGTGGTACAGTATCAGACCCTTGGCACGCAAGTGTTAAGTTTGCTGGTGGTACTACTCCTACACTAACAAGCAGTGGCATAGACATTCTAACTTTTGAAACTATTGATGCGGGTGCAAATTGGTACGCTTCTGTTGATGGTCTGGATATGAAATAATATGACTTATGAAGAAATGTATGGAGCAGGAATACTAGGTTTAAATAAACTAGCTGCTGGTTCTGGTTTAACAGAAGAAGAACTTAAAAGACATTTAGCAGGAAAGCCTTACAACAATCAAACAGTTGTAAACAATTCTGTTTCGGATGCAACTGATGGTTATCACATACGCTCTGGAAAAGATTATGGACAGTTAAACAATGGTAATTTACCTCTAGGTGGCATTCCAGCAGCTTTAGCAGGATTAGCGTACCAGCAGATTACTGGAATAAAAGATAGTAGTTTACTTGGTGGTAACGGAAATATCTTTGGAACTGTAGGTCCAAATGCATTTTTACAATCTGTTGACAATATAGAAGGTTTAAGACAAAGTGGTAATGCTCCTGCTTTAGATGCACTGTATAATTTTGGAGGAAAAGTACATAACCTTTTTAACAAACCAAGCGAACCTGGTTTGGACATTACAGCATTGGGTGGTCCTGGAGCTAAAGGCAACACATTTGATTCTAGTAATATAAACGTAGAAGACTATAGTACAACACAACAAAGAGTACAAGCAGAACGTGCAGCAGTAGCACAAGCACAGGCAGCAGCAAAGCAGCAGCAAATACTAGCAGACCAGACAAGGATGCAACAAAGACAGGTGACACAAGAAACAGCTCCTGTATTGCCAGCTCCTGTAAAACAAACTGTAATAAACACCCCATCTAATCAAACCAAGTTTGGTGCTAACAGGTCAGCAGCCATTAGAGGCGGTAGAGGTGCTAGAAAAAATTACAGCAAACCAGCAGCTACTTCACCCGCAGTCTCAAGACCACAGAGGATAGGTGGAAGATACGGACTATAAGGAATATAAATGGCACAAACACAAGTAACGGTATTAAACCCCAATGGAATTAATAAGGACATAAGCCCTTATGAATCTCCACAGGACAAATGGACAGATGGAAACAACATAGAGTTTGATAATGATAAGACTGCTAAAGTCTTAGGAAATCAACAAGTGTTTGGTACTCCTTCAGTGCCTCCTTATTGGCTATTGCCTTTTGACACTATAAGCACTAACTCTTGGATTTATCCTGGATTAGATAAAATATATAGAGTGCACACTTCTGGTACAAATACCGTGCATACTAACATTACAAGAGTAAATAAAGTATTAACTGGAACTATTAATCCTACTGCTTCTGCTTCTCTTGTTGGTGTAAACACATTGTTTACTTCTGAATTAATATTGGGTCAAAGCATATTAGTGTCTGGAGAAACTAGAATTATATCTGCCATTGCAGACAACACACATCTTACTGTTACTGTAGCCTTTAGTAATAATGCTAATGATACTTCACCAGAACTAGTGCAAGGTGATTACAATGCAACTGCTTCTAGTGGTTGGAATGGTGGTGTGCTAGGTGGAATAGCTATACTTAATAATGGGATTGATGTACCTCAGATGATGGGCACAGCAAATGCTGCTAAGATGGAAGCTCTTAGCAATTGGCTAGGCAATACAAGTTGTCAAGTAATGAGGCCATTTAGAAACTTCTTAGTTGCATTAGACCTAACAACTTCTAGTGTGCGTTATCCCTTTAGAGTACAGTGGTCACACCCCGCAGAGGGTGGTACAGTTCCCACAACTTGGAATCCTGCTGATGCTACTAAAGATGCTGGTTATGTAGACCTTTCACAATCTCCAGGATTTGTGATCGATTGTTTACCATTGGGTGACACCAATATAGTTTATAAAGAAGATTCTATTTGGAGTATGTCGTTTGAAGGAGGACAGTCTATCTTTGGATTTAGGCAACTATTTTCTGATGCGGGTATCCTAGGTAGGCATTGCGTAAAAGACTTCGACAATAAGCATTTTGTGGTTTCTGAAGATGATGTATACATACACGATGGTCAGACTAAAGAATCTATAGTAGATGGTCAGATAAGGGATGAGCTGTTTAGTTCTATGCACCCAGATTATAAGACAAGAACATTTGTTGCTGTTGATAGAGAAAAAAATGAGATGTGGGTTAACTTTGTATCTAACACAAACAACACTAATGCATTTGCAGACACAGCTTTTGTGTACAACTTTAGAAACAACAGTTGGTCTAAAAGAGATTTACCTTTTACAAGTTACATTGCCTGGGGTGTTCTTGAGTTTGATTCTACTACTAACTGGTCAGAGTCTGGCACTTGGGACACAGACAGTGAGGCTTGGGACTCACCACTCAAACCTTCTTTATTGTTAGCTTCTCCAAGTGTTACAAAACTGTATGCTTTAGGAACTACCCAGAATGCGGGTGTTAGCTTTAGAGCTTTTGTAGAAAAAAGCAATATGCATTTAGGCACAAGCCAAACTAAATCAATTAGAAAAATTGTTCCTAGAATAAAAGGGACTGGCTCTGTAGATTTTTATGTGGGAAGTGAAATGAAACCGCACCAAGGAACTACTTGGAAAGGCCCATACACATTCACTAGTGGCGTTCACTCAGAAATATCAGTAAGAGCTACAGGAAATTACATAGGGATCAGGGCAGAATCTACCGATAGCAACACCTGGTCTTTAGATAATTTAGAACTGCATTGGACTACCGATGGCAACAGAGGAGCTGGGGTATGAGTATAAAGTACACTAAAAACCCTGTTCCCTCAGACCCAAAAGACCTTGCAACATATTTGCAATCAGAACTAGATAAAATATCTGCTGTTATCAGCAATATATCTGATGGACATTATGACAAATCAAATGTAGAACCAACTAGGCCAAGGGCTGGTGACATTAGATATGCAGATGGCACAAATTTTAATCCTGGAAGTACAGGTGAAGGACTATATATATACCTAAGCAACGGAGCGTGGAGTAAACTTTGATTGAAGGCATAAGGTCGGAGAATATAGAGGGATGGTGGCCTCTTGTCAAAGAATACTTGACTGATGCCCTTGAATATGGATTAGGTGAGTACAGTATAGATGATATAAAGAAGTCCTGCCTATCAAGAGATATGCAACTCTGGGTTAAATTTGACAGAGAAGGAGTCAGAGGTGCTTTCATTACAAAAATATCTAAGTACCCTCAAAAGAATTTACTATGCGTCATCTTATTAGGTGGTGAAGAGTTTATAGAATGGAGAGATGAAGCAGATGCACTCTTAAACGCATTTGGAAAAGAACATAGCTGTGAGTATGTAGAACTGTTTGGTCGTAAAGGCTGGGGGAAAATGCTTAGTAGTATAGACTATAAAGAAATTACAAGATTATTTGCAAAGGAGATAAAATAATGTCAAAATCTGACGAAACATCAACAGTAAACGCAGACCCTTGGGACGTTGCTTCACCTTATATGGAAGGTGGATTCAAAGAGGCTCAAAAAATGTACAACGATTACTCACCTGAATACTACAGTGGTCAGACACAAGCTGGATTTAGCCCTGATCAACAGACAGCACAACAAGGCATTAGAGATTTTGCAACCCAAGGTGCTCCTCAAATTATGAACCCAGCTATGCAAGCTTATCAACAAGGCACAAGCTCTAATATGCTAGATGTAGCTAACAATCCATATGTAAACAATATGGCCCAAGCTGCAGCAGACAGAGCTATGGGTGGATTGAGTGGTGAAATGGCAAACATTAGAGGTGGTGCTATTATGTCTGGTGGATATGGTGGTGGCAGACAAGGTATTGCAGAGGGCAACGCACTTGCTGGAGCCGCAGACTCAGCTAACCAAGCAGCAGCTGGTATATATGGACAAGCTTACGGACAAGGACTAGGACATCAAGCTAATACATTAGGTATGACTGGTGGATTAATGAGTGCTGGTATGCAACCTTACAACGCACTTAACGCATCTGGTGGACAACAGCAAGGCAGAGAACAAGCACTAATAAGAGATGCTATGTCACAGCAACAATTTGAACAGAACCAACCTTATCAGAAGTTTAATCAGTATCAATCTGGTATTGCTGGATTCAGTCCTCTTGTAGGTAATGCGGGTCAGATGGTAACAACTACGCCTGGCAATAGTGCTATGAGTAACATAGGTGGTCTTGCTCAAGCATACTCACTTTTACGATAGGAGATAGTATATGACAGGAAGTTTGAGTATATTTGACGCCCTTCCTGGGCTAGTTGATTCTTTTAATGAAGGTGGATTTGTAGGCAATGACTGGGTTTCTGATTTAAACGTAGCAACTGATGAGAACAGTATGACATTAGCACCACAAGGTGTTTATGATTCAGGGTATTTTACTGGACAGATGGATGAACAACAAAACTATGAAATTCCTTCTATAAATGCTACCGCCACTCCTTATAGTGGTATGGATGAAGAACAGAATTATGCAATTCCTGATGGACTTAGTTTGTTCAATCCAAACCAGCAGATAAACCCAGCAGGCACATCTTCCGAAGATGGTATGATGACTATGCCTACTAATTATTTGTATCCAGGCGAAGCAATTGGAATTGATGGTGTACCCTACAGACCAAACGCTGGTGCTTCTACTGCAAGCAGTGGTGGTGGTGGCGGTGGTGGAGCTTCTGCATACAGTGCACCAGAAGCAGAAGCAGCTTACCTTAGCCAAGATTTAAGTCAACGCACACCTTCTGGTACTCAGTATGCACCAGATATGTCAGCATATAACGATTCATCTTTGTTTAATTACACTGGTCCTGGCGGAGTAGATGGGTACACATATGGTCAAGGTCTTCGCACTGATGGTGCAGACTATAGTATGTTTGGCACTCCTACTGATATGGTTAATCCATACTATGAAGGACAGTTTGCTGACCCAGTTTCAACAGGGGTTGCAGACAGTGCTGTAGGTATGTCACCAATTGTTATGCCAGAAGGTATACCAGCAATTGGAGGAGGAAGTGGAACTACGCAGATGCCTGTTATGCCTAGACCTGGTGACAGTGCAGCAGACCTTACTTATGCACAACAAATAGCAGCTATGGGATTAACACCACAGACAGCACCTAGCACACAGTTTGGTACAGAAGTTGGCAGTAATACACCATCGTTATTTGACAGACAACTAGCAGAGATGAGCCCAGAAAGAATAGCTATGATGAATTCTATTCTTGATGAACAAAACAGAATGCAACAGGGTCAGATAGGTTCTGGAACTGCTCCAGCTATGGATGACACTCTAGATGTTGAATCAGGTATGCAGCGTGCTAGTAATTATGGATTAACAATGCCAGATATGGGAAACAACTATGGTGTTGGTGGCAATTTTGGTTCTAACAGTATCTTTACTGGAAATGGACAAGATTTTTATGACGATGTTACTGGTGGTGAGTTTGCAGCACGTCAAAATTTTCTAGAACCGAGAACTGAAAATATGAAAGCTCTTGGCATAGAAAGCAATTATGAAAACAACTTTGATTTAGGAAGACCAGGAGACCCTAGCTACCAAGAGTTTGTAGCAGACCCAAGTAAATTTACAACAAACCAAAGACCAGACCAAGGTCTAGCGGCTCAAGCTATGGCTGACCAAATGATGGCTGGTTTAACAAAAGAAGAATTAAGAGATGGTTTATTTATTGAGCCAAACGTGAGCACAGGTAAGATGGGAATACCAGATATATTTACACAAGACAAGACACCTATTGAAGCAAGAGACGCTAGTCTTTTTGATTCTGGATTTGAGTTTGACCCAGACAATCCTTATGCTGACCAAGGAAGAACAGATAATTTTCTATGGCAAGATAATGAAGGAAATTACCACGAATCTTGGGATGATATGGGACTAATAGATGTAATTCCTGGTATGAATGACCCTGAGTTTTTACGAGGCGAAGCTCTAACTGAATCTAGAAACCAAGCTTTAGCAGCCGAGCAAGCAAAACAAGATAAGATTGCTGCTGATGCTAATCAAGCTAGAGCTGAACAAGCTCAAAGACAACAAGAGATATATGCTAGAGAACAGATGGCAGCTAGGGAAGAAGTTGTTCAAAGAAATATAGCTGAGGCTAGGGCACAGGCTGCACAACAAGCTAAAGTTGCAGCAGACAGAAAAGGTTTTCAAGACAGGATGGCGGCAACTAGAAAAGATGCAGCTAGAGTACCAGTATTTAGACCACCCACTGTTCCAAGTACACCTAAAAGCAGTATGGGATCAGGAAGTAGCTGGTCAAGAAGTCCGTTTGGAGGATTTTAATATGAATCAATTTAAGAAAGGAGAAAGATAATGCCTTGTATGTCAAGAGGTCGTGTAGTACCTGGAGCTAAAGGCTCTTGTCCAGTTGGAAGTACTTGGTCAGAAACAGCTAATGATGGAGAGTTTCAGATGTCTGACGTAAGTGATGTTTTTAAGAAACGGTATCTAGATAAAGATGGTGGGTTCAATGCTGGCACTGCTGCTATGGATGCTCTTATTTTTGTGCCTGGACTTGGATGGGTTGGAAGAGGTGCACTAACTGCGGGTAAAATAGGTGGTAAAGGAATTGGAAATCTTATAAACAAGATGTTTTTCAAACCAACTAAAGCTAAGCCAGCAGTAAATACAACTAAAGTTAATCCACAGAACTTAGCTCCTCCAAAAGGAATTCCCATTGAAAGGAGATTTCCTATAAACAATCCAAAGCCAAAGATAAATAATTCTACCCCTTTTAAACCCTACCGTCCATCAACAACAAGGCAAACTGCACCAGCAATACCAGCGGGAATGAAGTTTGCTCCTGGAAAATCCTCAGTAATGGCTGGAACTGGGTTAGCAATTAATGAACAGTTTGGCAGGCCACTCACTCAAGCGGGTAAAGATGCTCAAGCACAAAGACAGGTAGCAACTGCAGCATCTCAAGTTCCAACAGTAACTCCACCAGATGCTAATGCGACAGCAGCATTGGAAGCTCAGAAAGAATCAGAAAGAGTGGCTGGTTTAGGGTTCTTTGATAAGATGAAAGAGCCTGGATATTGGGATACATCCATCACTGGAGTAGAAGGTGATGACAGGTTGTCAAGAATTGGAGACTTACTGACTTACTATGGTATGCCACCTTCTGGAAGAGCAGCGGCTGGTGGAACACCATCAGAGATGTGGAAACAAAGGTCTATTGATGCGGCTGCGGCTGTTGCTTCGGGTGCTGATACAGGCAGTGATGCATTTAGTAAGGTATCAGATAAAACACTAACAGGTTCAATAAGTGATTTAGTCGAGAATGATTATGGAAACACTTGGATTCCTGGTGACGTGATGTTTGGGGATAAGCTAGGAAAAGAAGACCTTGAAGCAGTTACCTTAAGAATATCTGTATTGATTAATCAGATATCTAGGCAACCTGGAATGTCAGGTATGTCTTTACAACAGCTATATCAAAAAGCTAAAGAAGTATATGAAATAGAAAGGAACGCTTAATACATATGGCAACAGTAGAAGAAGAAGAGTACATAAGAAGACTTAGTGCTATGCAGGCTTCAATGCCTCAGTTTAAATCTATGCAAGCTAAAGGTCTACAGACTTTTGGTGAGCTAGGTGGTATGAACACGCGTGCTGTTGAAAATTATAAAAACATACAGGACAAAGCACTCCAAGGTTTTGAATACAAACAACCAGGAAGATTGCTACAGTCTGACAAGCCAGTAGAGTGGTGGAAAGAAAGAGCTGCACTTAACTCTATGAATACTATTGTACCTATGATGGGCTTTGCTATTGGTAATGTAATGAAAGCTATGCCAAATCCTATAGCCAAAGTTATGGGCAGTGCAATCAATTGGGCTACTATGGCTACTACATACAATATGAATTTTGCAGACACGCTGGAAGAACACCAGCAGGCTGCGGGCAGAGAACTTACTACAGCAGAGAAACAGAAAGCTGCTGTTGTTAGTATAGGTGTAACTGCTTTGGATTTAATAACTCCAATCAAAGGTGCTAACGCCACATCTAGATTGCTTACTAAATCATTTGGTACTGGTGGTGTAGAAGCCACTAAGAAATCCCTGATCAAACTTGTAAATACAAACCGTCAAAGCCTAGCTAAACAGATAGGTGTTGGTGCTGGGTTTACTGGCAAGATGATAGGAACCGAGATGGCTACTGAAGCTGGGCAGAAGGCTGTGCAAATAGGAACCAGTGTAACTCCTGGTAGACTAGGAACAGCAGAAGGTGTGCAAGATATGTTTGAAGAAGCTATCATTGCTGGTCCTACTGTTGGTGCTGTTGGTATACCTGGTGCTGTGGGTGAGGCACGCTCAGTAAACAGAGACCTAGGCACTGGAAGAAGATTAGCAGATAATTTTAACAGAGACCTAATAGCAAACGCACCATCTGACAGTGTTGAAAAAGTACAAGGACAAATTGATATACCTATGGGCAAGGGTTATGAATCTAGCTTCAAGTTATTAGCACAGCAAGGCAATGATATGTTAGCCAAGAAGACTGGTGTTGATATCAAAGAAGGAGCAAAGAAACTTACAGAAACTATTGCATTCAAAGGCACAGCACCTCTTAAGAAAATTAGAGACAGAGCACAGTCTGGCCTTGCGTACAGTGCATCTAATAAAATACTACAGATGTTTCAGCCTACTGAGACTGGCAGCAATGAGCAAGGTGCAAGAGAAAACTTCTTCAGCTTAAAAGAAACAAAGACTGGTGAGTACCTAAAGGATGTAGTAAATGTTATAAACAAATACTCAAACAAAACTCCACTTGCTGGCCAAATAAATAAAAACATAGATGCCGAGATGAGTGCCTATATGATGTATAAGATAGACCCAACTAAGCCTGTTGCTAGTCTGCCTTCTAATTTTACTGGTGACGTTAATGAGCTTAACGCAGATATACAAATTATAAAAGCAAAACTAGAAAGAGTTAGGCTAGACTTGGTTAGTGAAGGTGTACTAAGATCAGAGCAAAAAGTAGAAGACTACTTAACAAATCCTTTGAGCAAAGAATCAGTCAAGGCAAATGAGAAAGGATTTATTGAAAGTTTGCTTGCATCCAGTGAGCGTGCTGCACAAGAGAACGAAACAAAAGCCCTGACAATAGAAGAGGTACAAGAAATTGCTAGAGGTATTGTTGATGGGTATGACCCAAGCTTAAGAATAGACAGGCCTTCAAAGAAAGATAGGGGCGGTCTTAAAAGAAAAGCATTTGAGAAATCTCGTAGCCAAGCATTTAAATATTTAGACAGTATATCAGCACAGTCTGGCCACGGTTCATTCAGAGAAAAAAACATAGAGAAAGTTCTTACTGGATATTTGCAGGAAGCAGCAACACGCTTGGCCTCAACTAGAGTATTTGGAAAGGATGCATCTAAATTAAAAGCTGAGCTATCTAAGTTGTCAAAGCTTAAAGGTGATGAAGCTATAACTCAAAAAGAAATTGATAGAGCATATGATTTGTATGACGCATCACATAATATATATAAGAAGGATGCCGACAAGAATGCTCTTGCTGCATCAAAGTTTGCTACAACTATAGGTGCGGTAACACACCTTGGTTTAGCCACACTGTCTTCTTTAAGTGAGCTTGCTTGGATAGGTGAGAGAGCTGGCTTTGGACATATGTTAGCTACACTACCTAAAGCATTTAAGTATGCAATAGATGGTTCAAGACGTGGTATGGCTGGCTCATACATACCTCCTGGTGAGAGTGCTACAGCTATGGCAACACTAGGATTTAACCTGGACCCAAGAGTTAATGAAAGATTAGACCAGATATTTTCTACTGACCAGAACGCTGTGCTTAGTGTGTACTTTAGAACACCGCTTGGTGGTATGCTTACTCAGTTTACAAACTTTAATAGGAACTGGGCTGCTCAAGCTATGATGCACAACATAAATTACAGAGCCAACAGTATGCTTGCTGGTGACATATCAGACATAGAACAACGAAGACTCAACAGTGAGCTAAAGGAAAATGGATTAACTCTGGATGATTTTGCCCTGATCTCTAATGCTTTTAGAGGTGACGATGGTAAAGTCAAGGTAGACATAACAAGAGATGATGTACTGGACACAGTTGTCAAGACAGAAACTAGACAAGTATCTCCAGCTAAGAAAGGTAAGAAAGAAGATGTGAGAGAGCAGGATGTTACTGTAAGAGATTTATTAATACCTTGGTTACATAAGACAGTGGATGATGTAGTAGTACATCCTAAAGCTAACAACAAGCCACTGTGGATGTCCGACCCTAGGATGGCTATACTTGCACAGCTTAAGACATTCCCTGTTGTGTTTGGCAATACAGTAGTAAAGAGATTACTTAGAAAACTAAACCCTAAACAATGTAACCCAGACTACGGTGCTGCTGTTGGTGTGATAGGTGCTATTGCTATGGCCTATGCCTTTGTATACATAGGTGAGATGCTTAAGGATTCAATCAAAGGAAAAGACTTTGAAGACCCATCGTTTAAAGAGACACTAGATAGGATGGGTTTGACTGGTGCAGTTGGTATGATTGGTGGTGCTGGAAAATTCCAGGATGGTGCTGTAGTATCATTAGGTGGTACGACAATTGGTGCACTAGACACACTCTTTGCTGATGTGATAACTCCAATATGGAATGCTGATGAAGGTGGTCTTGAGGATGTTAGTGTAGGTGGTAACTTAGTGGAGTGGCTCTCTAAGAGTCTTGATGGTTCTCTTGGTGCAGCTGGTGTAGGATTCAAACCTTTTCAAAACTTCTTTGGAGTAGATAAATAATGGCTTGCGGAACTCAAGTAGTACCTGGATACAAGGAATTTAATGCCAAGATGGAACAGCATATAGGCAAAGACCCAGCATTGGAGACTAAAGTTAACCAACTTTTTCACGCACAAGGAAATAAAAGTACAGGTGCAATAGAATATAGAGAAAGTAATACAGCCTCTGCTCTAGAAGAGTTGTCTCAACAACCTGGAGAGTTGGGTCAGATGTCTAGATATTTAAAAGGGATGGGAATTCAACATAGTCTTAGAAGCAAGAAAGCTAAGAGGGATCAAGCTGGAATTTCATTAGGTGGAAGTACCAAGTGGACTCCCGTTGGAATTACTGTTGACCCAAAAGAGGTAGGTAAGAATAACAAATTTGATAATCTATATGACCTTCTTGTTGCTATGGGTGAAGATTCTAAAGGACCAGCCGCCCAATACAATAATAAACTTAGTGATGAACAAAGTATAAGAATGGAAAGGGCTTGGATAAGAAAAACTGGTGAGAATTGGCAAGGTCAAGAAACAAGTGTTGAGGATTTTAATTCCTACCTTTAATCCGAAACTTTAACATTTATATAACCTACCCGCTTATCTTTGTGGGTTGCCCCAGCAAAATCAGTATGGGATGGTAGTCTCCTATCCTCCCAAGCAAAATCATAATCATCTGACGCTAACTTACTTACGTTAAAGATGTACTCACCACTAGGTGTGGATATTATATATAAGAATTCTTTGCCACTACTGTTGGCCTCTTCGAGGTTAGCTGTAAATTTCTTGTGCTCTATCATTTGAGTATCATAGTGTGTTCGTCTACATTTAAACTCCACTACATACGCATCATCATATGCATCAAAGGTACAGTACTTGTCTGCTGTGGCTGACAAACTTGTGCCCAACTTTCTGCTTGCTATGTCTTGCAATTCAGATTGTGTCATAACTCCTCTCCTTTTATTTCAACAACAACACAGTTGTCTTCACCTATGCCACCAAACTTTGTGGTAATCTTATCAACATAATCATAGTCATCATCTTCAATAACACCACCCTTAACTAAAGCATCCATAAGAAATTTATGCATAGGAAATGTATAGTTGTCTAAGTCTTTTTTTCTTTTGTTATTAAAATAGATAGTGTATGTAGGTGTTATTTTTTTGTATTTAGGTAATGTGTTAACAAATTCTTTAACAACTTCATAGTAATCATCCTTGCATTTACCCTTAGCAAAAGGGTGTAAGTGTATGAATACATTAAGACTTAATATGTTAGTCTTCTTCTTGTCACCTCTTCCTTTTGTGTATGTGGGAAGTGGTAATATTCCTTTAGATTTCATTGCTTATCCTCTGCAAGTATTACTTCTATCTGCTTCTCTATAAAAAAGCGAGCCTTCCTTAAATCATCTAGCCTACCATCACCCTTATGCTTGTGCTCCCAGCGAGACAGATATTTAATTGCACTGGCTGTTAGGTATGAAAAATCCTGATCTATTATAAAGTCTATTACCTCTATCTTTCCTTGTGTGTAATGACTCGGTGAATTTATTTTATCTTCTGACATTGCCCTTCTCCAGTTTAGCCTGGAGGTCTCATTGATTTAAACAAGACCCCAAGGTTTATTAATTGGCTTACTTAGCCCCACTCGTTATATCTTTATCGAGCAGTTTCCAGATAATACCAGCAGCAATAATTCCTGCCAGTCCTGCATTGCCAAGTGTCCATACTATAGTGAGTATAGAACCTACCACGTCTCCCGTTAGGAAGGCCACTTTCGATCCGAAAATGACTTGCATTATAATTGATAAGCTGATTAGCTTAATGCCTACGTCTATTGCACCGTCTGCACCTTTTAGTATTTTATCTAACATATATATTGACTCCTTTATTATTAAACATTTGTGCTATATAAGCCACCCTTTTCTTAGGGCCTCTAACCACTGAACAACGTAGATAAGACAACCCGCAGAAACTATTGATGATATAAAAGCAGAGTATATTACAAGCTTCTTTATCATTCTTGCTAGTCTGTTTTGTACTTTTAACTTTTTCATTCTGTCCTCCAGCCATCACACATACTTGAGTCAACATCTAAAGGTTTACAGATTAGCTGCTCCTCTATTATTGTAGGCAGATCTTTTTCACTGTCATCAATCATTATAAGACCAACACCTAAAGCCAGTATTATTAAGAGGTTCATTCTACATCCCTCTCTTCTTCAACTAGGTCAACTAACTCACACACACTGCCAGTGCACGCCAGTGTCTTAGTGCCCACTGTCATATCTGTCAGCTCATATGTGCTAATCAAGTTCCAGTCTACAGCCTTTGGCATTTTCTTAGCCAGCTCTGTGTACTCCTCCTTGGTGCAATCTTCATACGGTGCTTGCTGGTATGAGTGATCAGAATGTGGTAGAAAAGAAACACCACTAACATCATCAAAGTTTTTGTACACCCAGGCTCCTACTTCCATCCACTCGTGCTCTCTGACACTGATTGTTACACTAGGCTTATGCTCACAGTAATACTTTTGGTATGTAAACCACAGCTCTAGTTGCTCAATAGCAGTCCTTTCATTCCTAAGCACAGCACCCTTTGGTGCTTTCATAGGGAAAGTAAATACCTTAACACTCTTTGGTTTCATAACATCAACCTCGCAAGGGATGCCTTGATCTTCCATAAGTTGTGCTATTGGGTCTTTGGCATCTGCTCTTACTCTTCTAAAGTAGTAATCGTTGTGCCTTGTATGTATTCCACTGGCACTGTCAACTAACTGACTGACTGTACCACTAGGTTTGATGGCAGTGGTTGCTGCTGATTGGCTTATGCCAAGGACCTTTGACCACTCTTTGTTTGTAGCAACGGTTTGACTTTTAAGAGACTGTAAGAAATCAGGTAAACTTTTCTTACCATAGTGTCCTCTGCTAGTGTCACCACCATTCATAAAACTGTTGTCCATTATACCAGTCAAGCTGACACCTAACAGGGCTTCTTCTTCTGTATTGTGCACCCACTTAGGTCGCAATCTTTTGATGTCGGTCAGTGATGCCTGGAACGTGCCAAGTATAGTGGCAAGTTTTACCTTACGCATTATGTCCGACTGGCTGTCTTCTGCTCTGACTACAACTTCAGTTAGATTACAGAACTGACCATCTCTTAGTATGATTTCACTGCAAGGGTTGCAGCCAAACTCGTGGTCAGTATCACGTCTTCCGTTAGTGCCAAACTCAACTTGCTTCTTTGCAGCTTCCCTGTTAAATATACCACGCTCACCTGATTTAGATTCATAAAGTGATGTCCATTCTTTCATAAAGATACCAATATCTGGCTTCTCTGTATAGCACACACTGTTGTTACTTAGTGCCATCTCTGGTGTATCACTCCACCACTGGCCAGACTTAGCACTACGCATACGTTCATCAGTTAAATTACTTAGGGAAATCAACGCACTACGCCTGACTCCACCTACTACAACTACCTCCGCAATCTTACACATCATACGGTGACACTCATAGCTGGTTAGCTTTCTGCCTATTGCTTCTTTGAACAGGTTAGTAGTAAAATTAAACAAGTCAAGCAATGGCTCTGGTCCACTAGCTCTACCACCAAAGGTGGATAGTCTTGCACCTTTAGGTCTGACCTTAGAGAAATCCCACTTGGGCATCTCACCATCGTATAGGTATGTAATCAACTTACGAAATGCAGACTGCCACCCTTCTTTTGAGTCTTTGACAACCACCACATCATCAACGTCTATCATCTCTGGTGGTATTTCAGGCAGCTTAGTTACAAACTGTCTCTCAACACTAAAGCCTACGCCAGTACCGTGCATCAGAACATAGAGGCATTCATCAAATGCTTTCCAGTGATCAACACTCAGGTAAGCACAGTTGTATCCTGCTATATTGTTTTCTTTTAGTGCCTTGCCTGCAGTCATCAGTGCTCTCATACTAGGCATTACTTCTAGTTTAAGAACAGCAGTCTCTAATTCCTTTCGGACCTTTGGTGTTAGCTCACCTTCTGTATTGTCTTTAAGGTGCTCTTCCATAAAGTCAAAGTAACGTGCAACTGTTTCTTCCCACGTCTCTCTTCTTTTCTTTTCTGGTAACCACCTGGCGTATCTGCTCAGTGCTATAAAATTCTGGTAGTCATTTGGTAATGTGTTCATTCTTCCTCCATTGGGTCAATTTGGATGTCAACCATTCGGCCACCATCATCGTCATAATAATCTTTATATCTTAGTCTTCCTTCTCTATGCATAAGCACAGCATCGGTAATTCCTTTCTCGTAAGCTTGCTTGTGTGCAAAGTAAATAGCAACAGAGCCAGCAAACACTAGTCCAAAGCTTAACATTATGTATGCTTCCATCAGTAACTCTCCTCAAAATCTTCTAGGAACCTATCCTTCTTAGCAATGAGCCTTGTCTCAAACGCCTCCAATAATTCTTCGGGTTCAATTTCCAGTTCATCACAGATCAGGCACACATCATATGTTGCAGCAATGTATGCCTTTAGTTCAGGTAGTTGTTTCAAAAGTTAGCTCCTTCGTTAACATAGTAATTAGTTATTTTTCCAGACGGTATAGGTCTGGCATCTAAGTTGCCTTTGCCATAGCAGTCTTCCTTGAATCCACAGAAAGAGCAAGTCATACATAGCTTCTCTTGTGTCTTGGCTTTGTTCCAAGTTGTAGCACCAGCCAAACGCATAGGTGGTGTGTCTGATTGCATTTTCTCTTTTAAGTTAACAATAAAAGTATCAATGTCTTGCTCTAACTCTTGCTTACATAGCTTAAGTGTTGACTTGTTCTTGTTAAAGGCCAGGAAATACCCTTCCTTCCTGTTATCTGTCTTACCATAAGCTGATAGTTGTTTGATGTAACCAAAGGCATCACCATCAATACCATTTTCTTTAAACTTATTGTCCCAGGACCAGGCACTGGCTGTCTTTATATCTACCAGCTCACCATCAATCGTGCAGTCCTGTGATCCGTTGATGCCCTCAACAGTGTGTTTCTTTTGCTGGTCTGATACTGTATGTCCAGACAACTTAAGCAAAGCAACAAGCACAGCTTCCAGTATGTGGCCTTGTAAGAAAGTCAGGTGCACTTCACCTTTTATATCTTCTTGCTTGTAACCTTTAAAATTATACCACTGTGCTCTCTCACATCTACCGATACCTGACATCCGCAAGTGTCGATTCTCTTGTCTTGGCTTAAAGGCATCTTTAAGTGCCTCTTCAACCTCGCGACCAGCTTGCATAGCTATCGCATCTAGGTCTCCAGAATAATCCTTCGACTTCATTACATCATATACATCTTGTACCACTGTATTAATAGACTTCATAGTCTACTCCTCTCTTATTAAAATTCTAGTGTGTTTCATTCCAACTCTTGCCCACCTTATACTCACCTGTGATAGGGCAATTAAGTTTGTAATAATCTGTTGTCTGTTCCATAGCCTTGACAACCAAGCCGCCTATCTCGTCTGCATCTGATGGATCACATTCTATCTGTATCTCATCGTGTATCACACCCAGTTGTTTGTATTCCAATGACGCAGCCAGCTTGTGAAATATAACCCAAGCTCTCTTGGCTATGATGGAGCCAGCACTCTGCAGCAAAAAGTTCAGTGCCGAGTGTGGACTTCGCACATACACCCTGCGACCATCCAGTGTTTTGATCCAGCCCTTCCTGGATGCAACTTCTATATCCTTTCTAAGTGTGGCTAGTGCTGGTGTGTTAGATAAGAAATCACTTTTGATCTTCTTTCCCAACACCTTGCCACCACCACATATTTTACCTATCAAGTTGTCACCACCACCATATAAATAAGCATATATAAATCTCTTTGACTCATCCCGTGTGCTCAGTCCCGCAGCTTTTTGATTGGCTGTGTGTATGTCACCACTTAATATCTCTTTAGTATACCCTTCGTCTTTCATATAATGTGCCAAACACCTTAACTCAAGACCAGATAAGTCAGCACCCACTATCACCTTACCAGTGGGAACAGTAAACAAGCCACGCATCTGACTACCATATTCTTTACTGCTAGCTGTTACTTGCTGCAAATTAGGATTGCTGCTAGACATACGGTGTGTCACAGTGCCCATCGTGTGTACTCTGCTGTGTATTCTGCCAGTGATGTGATTGTACTCTTCGATCCAAGAGCTAACCTGTCCCTGTCTCTTCTGCAGCATCAAGTATCTAGCTATGACCTTTGCTTCTGGTATGTCCACATCTTTAAGTGTAGACTCATCAACTTTTGGCAGCCCTGTCTCTGTGAGCACCGTAGGTTTCCATCCATAATGTACAAGATGTCTGCCTACTTGCTGCCTACTGCCAAGATTGAGCTCTGGATACGTCCAATATCCATAGTTACCATCGTCATTGGTGTGACATTCCAAGTCAACCTCATCCTGGTAATATTTAGTCCTGGTTGAATCTGCCTTAAATCTCTGCTCAACTGGCTTCTTAGATTTCCATACGGGCAGAGGAACAAAAGTTTCGTGGACTTTCTCTTCTGCCTTCTTTAAGTCCTCATTAATATCCTGAAGCAAGCCAATGGCATCCTTTAAATTAAAATACCACCCAGTTTTTTCTTGAAGCACGCACTGTTTCTTGATTTTGTACTCCAGCTCCTTGGCATCAGAGCTTAATTTCTTAGCAAGCAAGTACTTATATAATTTTGTTGTAACTTTTGTGTCTCTTATACAATAGCTCAGCATCTCTGGGCTAAAGCAAGACCAGTCTTCGTGGTCTCCCTTGGTAAATCCAAGCCTGTCTCCCCAGGCTGAAAGAGAATGTCCTCCATCAAGCCTAGGTTTGTATAGCTGGCTCATAACCATCGTGTCTTCTACAGCTATTGATCCGAAGTCTATATCCAATAAGCTTTCCAAAACTGGAACATCAAAAGATATACCGTTGTGAAAGATTAGGCAGTCAGCCTCAGATTCCAGCCAGGGCTTAAACAAATTAAGACAAGGCCCAGCAAAAGTAATTGCCTGGTCTGTTTCTATATTATGCACAGCTACACACCATACAACAGAAGCATCTATACCATCAGTTTCTATGTCGCAGCTAAAAATCCGCATCACTGTTCCCGCTACTAGGTGCGTGGCCTTTTTCCAATCTTCCAGTCTCTCCATTGAAGTATGCCCAGCCTGCCTCTCCAGTCTGACCAGTCCTTCTCATCTTAGGCACTCGTATCCTAGTAGCATTCCTTTCATAATCATCCTCAGCCAGCTTATCTCTAGAAAATAGTATATTAGTGTGGCAAGCCTGTGGTATAGCTCCACTGCCCTTGACATCATACTCACATATCTTATGTGGGCTTGATCCATCGTCTGGTTTCCTGGTGTGTGTACTAAGTATGACTGCTGCCCTTGTTTCCTTGCATAATTTAATAAACCTATCCATAACTTCTTCAATGTTCTCATTAGATAGATTTTTTATTGCAGTGTGCAGTGGGTCCAGAAGTATAACAGTGCAACCAAGCCCTTTAATAAAGTACCTGATCTTAGCAAACATTTCTTCCAGGTCTACACTACCACCGCCATCATCGTGAAGCTGTATTTTAGATGCAAATCCAATCTCTGCAGCCGACTTCATAATACTATCAACATCCAAGTCATTGGGCCTAGTGAGCTGCATATTCTCACCAGTATGTACACTAACCACTTTCCTAATTGTCTCGTCTATATTATCCTCAACCATAAAGCAACCGATCTTTTCTTTTGTGTTCTGGGCAAAATGGTATATCAATTCATTTAATATGGTTGTCTTACCGATTGATGTATGTGCAATGATAGAGACAAGTTCACCCCTGGCTACACCGCCTCGCATCATTTCATTCAAGTTGCCAAACGCATCAGGCAAAGGTATTAGTTCTGTATCCTTGTAATGGAGCATAGCACTACGCATATCCTCAAGGCTAGCAACACCTGACATAGTAAATGGCTTAGAATCCCACCACTCATTAGTAAATTCTTTAATGTCTCCGCTGATCAGATAATCACAAGCATCTTTATGCTTAGCCAGCGTTAGTATTTTACATTTGTTAGGGCCTAGTATAGGTGCAATCTTTTTTGCAGCATCACGACCAGCCTCGTCATTATCAAAAGCAATTACAACTGTCTCAAAAGAATCCAGCCAGTCTATGTTAGCTTTAATATTATCAACACAGTTAGCACCGTTGGTTACACTGACACAAGCCCACTTGGAGCCAAGTATTTCATAGGCAGCCATCGCATCCAGCTCACCCTCACACAAAGTAACGTATTTGTCACCTTTCCTGAATAAATTTTGTCCGAATAAAGCATTAGTCTTGCTGGTGTCACCACTGCCAAAGAATCTTTTATCAACAACTCTTCGTGTCTTGATACCAACCATCTCACCTTTCTTGTTGTGAAATGGATAGTGATGCTTAATGATGTTACCCTTCTCGTCTTTCTCTGCTTTTACTTTATACTTCTCTAAGGTTTCGGCTCTAAGCTTGCGATCTGGAAGACTATAATAATCCCCTTTGTACTCTGCAAGCCAGTCTTTTTTTGTATTCGGTATGATCTTCTCAGCATCATCCTGTTTCTTATCTGAAAATTTGTGCTCATTGCAAGAATAGCAATGTGTCTGACCATCTGAATAGATGGATAAGTTATCCATACTTGTGTCACCACCAGTGGCTGCACAGTTTGGACATTGTTCTTTTCTTAATAATATATTTCCCATAACTCCTCCCATTTTTATTTAAAAGGGCTACCGAAGTAGCCCCAGCCTTAACAATGCCTGTCGTTAAGTTAGAAATCAGATTGGTCTGCTTCTTCCACACCTTCTGCTTTCTGTTCGACTCGGATCGCTTCCAAGTAAGCAAAGGCATCCCACTTTCCCTTGCCTTGCTTAGCTTTTACAGTGACCTCATCGCCAAAGAAAGATAGATGATTAACATCCACCAGCTCTCTGTCTTTGTTGTAAATCTTTGGCAGCCCAAAGTCAACCTTACGCTTCACAGTAATCTGGGTAGCACCCTCATACTGTCTAGTCTTAAGACCAAGCTTTTCTGCAAGCTGTTTGCTTGCCTTGTCCAAAGCAATTGTCAAAGCATACTTTTCCACACCCTCATACTCGTCTGGTTTTGCAACCTGATTGAATACAACCTTTCCAACAAGACTCATAACACTCATATTTAACACTCCTATACATTAACATTAAAAGACCCTCTAATGGGGTTTGCCTAGCAGGTAATCCTACTAAGAATGCACTGGAAAATAAGGAAGGAAAACCAGTGCATACTTAGTGAGACTAGAACAAGGGCTCAAACTCTATACCCTGATCAACCAGCTTTTGAAAGTGGTCAGCTTTTACTTTATAGAACTTAGCATCTTTGGATCTGTCTTCAAAGTCTGCATCATATTGCCTGTTCCTGGCACTTTTAAGTTCTTTAATACAATCAGTAAGGTTAGTGTCCATCTTGGCTCCTAATCAAAAACTAAGATTGTCTAGGTTATTATTGCTATATAGTAGATATCATAAACAACCTAGACTTTCTTAGCAAAGAAATAAAATTATAGCATATTTCCAGAGAAATAGTTAAGTGCTTAACCTGGATTTCTCCTAATTTTCATCATATTAACAAAGTTATCTCTTTGCTGGATAGCAAATTTTTCCTGATCCATATGCTCTTTCTTATACTCTGGTGTCTTCATATATGTTCTGACCATAGCATCAATAACTTCTTGTTGAGTTACTTTTAATCTACCATCATCCCCATAGAAATCATCCATCTCATCTATAAGAGTTTGTTTGCATACACCCATTACTTACCTCCCTTGTCAAGTGGTGTCCACTCTGTATTTACATCGTTGGCAATCTCGGTCCTTTCCAGGCTTACCTTGATTGCTTTTTGTTGTAATGTTTCCCCAACAAGATCAGTCAAGTCTTCGGTGATTGCATCCTTTAAACCTTCTGCAAAATCCCTGTGACTATCTGGGAAATCGATTATTACTTTACCTACTGTTATCTGGCTCATCTCTGACCTCCAAAAATACCTCTAAATGAGTAGCTAAGTTTATTCTTAGCCACTTGCTTGCCTAAACCAACAATTGTATCAAGATCATCCATTACGCCTGTTGCTTTAGTTTCCTTTTGTTGCTTATCCTTCTTGTGTTTTGTTTTTGTTTTCAACTTATCCTCCTTCGTTTGAGTGCATCCATTTCTTCTTTATGTGAATCATAGACATTAACTATACTTCCTTCATTGTCATCCCTCCATTGCTGTCTGCCCCTTCTTCTAAAATCAGCTAGTGCAGATTGCTGGGTGAATGACAATATCTTACCATACCTATCCCTGGGCAATTCACCTTTTGCAGATATACCATCCATATAACTAGGATTTACTGGTATTCCAGAAACAACCTGGACCGCATCATCCCGCCATCTAGTAGTGCCAATGGGCCTGCCCGTTCTGGCCTTATCCATCATCAATTCTGATCCTTTTAAAGAAAGTACATACTCCCTGCTTGATGATTTTTTTAATCTTCTGTATGCAGCTATTCTGCTTATCCCAGCTATTTCAGCAACAACACCTGTTGTTAAATAACTACCATCATCCATTAAATATTGCTTAAAGTCGCTCATTTTTTACCTCCGTTTTTAGTTTGATTTTATCCCGTTTCTTTTTTCGCTTATCCCACATATTTGCAGCTCCTCTGCTTATTACAAAAATAAAAGGCACTCTGGAAGATCCAAAATGCCCTTAGTTTTTATAACTAGTAAAAATCCCCTGGGATCAGCCCCAGATCTCTGTAATCGTCCATCAAATGCCATTCCTCGGACTCTTCCAACTCTTCCAGGTCTTCCCCTTGCTGGTCTTCTAATTCCATATTCTGGCCCCTCCTTAGTGGTTTAAATAGCTTATTGTTTGTACGCTAGTATCCCAGCATTTATCGCAAGTTCCACAGTGCCCAAAATCAAACGTTCTCTTTTCTTCTGTAGTGTAGTTATCAACTTGTTTTTGGCTATGAATTTTAAAATCTTTATCCGTTAAAAAACTTTTACAGGTTGCTTGATCGTGATTAGATACAACGGTGCTGGTGTGCTTATATTTTGGAGCCTTTCCATCAACGAAGGACCCGCTTAAACGTATGATCAAGTTCTTAGGAATGGAGCCTTTATATTTATGGATAAAATTGCTTTCCTTCGTTGGGAGCCAGTGCCTGACATTTGGCGTTGCTTCTGCTATTTTAACTATCTTATGAAGGTGATCAGTGCTCTGGATGTCCCCTGAATCGTGCCAACGAAATAGGCCGCTGGTAACCACTGATTTTTGATTATTCATAATATAGATCATTGCATTAACCCAGTTTGGATTGTCCAGGGATTCAAGCCTCCTTTGCATTGCAGGCTCGATGTTTTTAGCATAACGGACATAGTTTCCCTTTAATGCATAACAAGTGCTGCAAACGGTGTTTTTGATCTTTCTAAGCTTTGATCCTGTCTTGCATTTGTGAGCAGATGTTGACCAGCTAATCGTTTCCATTTTTCTGGTAACTGTCCAACCTCCAACGGTCTCTTTTGCTTGTTTTAATGTCTTGATCGGAACTGTAAGATTATTTTGTAAGTTCATTTTTCCCTTCCTTTATTATTTAAAATTCAATAGCCAAAATTCATCCATTGGATACTGTCAGCCACCGCGTAAGGCTTTAGCTTGTGTCTTCCAACCCTGTATTTTGGAGGTACTTTACAGATCCGCAGGCCGTGCGGTTGAAACCCGCCTTTCAGATCAAGATATTTTTGAGCTTGATACTTGTATTTAAATCTTCTCATTCTTTCCCTTCCTTCCTAGTTATAAAGAATTAAGGCCCTGATCATCAAGGCCCTAAATGTTTACAGCTATCTCTTTACTAAATAGTTTCCCTTTGAGTCCTTGACATCTCTGGGCAAAACAGTTGCAAAAATCCACGCTCCGATCAATCCAATAATCCAGATCGCAAGTATTAAAACAGTGATTAATAAATCAATCATATATCTTCGCCTCCATTATAAATGCCGCGTCCATTGCAGCGTGTTTTAATTGTCTTTCCTTCATTTTCTCTTCCCAGTTCGGATCAAGTAGGCCCGCTTTAACTTCAATGGATGGCCAATAGCCTTCCTTTGATTGAAAATCTGTAATAGCCTGGGAGTATTCAGGAAAGAAGTAACTAAATACCTTCCTATTGCCTGAATCGCTTTTGGCTATTGCCTGGGCTAGTTCCATTTCTGCCCCTTCTAGTTTCTTATATTGCCAGTTAATTAGAAAAGTTTCCGCTTTGTTTAAGTCTTGATAATTGATAGTCATTTTTAATAGCTCCTTTTTAGTTTAAATAACCGAATGAATTGTCTAACCAAACGGCCCTGTCTTGCTTGAATAGTTCTTTTAATTCTCTTTCTGCCCTTAGTAGTTGGCCATTGCTAACTTCTATGCTGTATTCCTGCTCTATTGATCCGTGTTTATTCTCGTTGTATTTCTCTTCAGGCATAAGATTTAAATCAGTTCCTGCGTAATTTTCAACGCTGTAGTAGCATTTGTAGTTTTTAGTTTGTATAGTCATTTTCTTCTAACTCCTTGTTTATTAATGATAAATTGTCATTTGTTGCCTTTTCTGGCCTTCTGTTTCTTAGATCAATTATACATAAACGCCCTTAGATGTGAGACTTTGTACATTTGTTTGGTATTTAGATCTCATTTGATGGCCTGATTGATCCAGGTTAAACGCCTTGATCTGCTAAGAATAAAACCCAGTGGGTAATTTCTATTAGTAGAAAGATATATAAAATCCTGGAATCCCAACGCAATTAAAAAAACAATATCTTCCTTTGATCCTTCAAGATCAGAAACCCAGAAAGCTACCAGGTAAACACGCACAGAAAGTAAGTGTATAGGTGGAAAAGTGCCCAGATCGGAAGGTGGGAGCACCCTTTTGGAAAATTCACATACACGCGGAAACCAACCCGTGAGTAAAATTATTATTTTTTCAAGATATAGCCTAGTTAGTCCTGGGAGATTCGGGCACAATAATTAATTCAATGCAAACTGGGAAAATAGTCTCACTTACGTTGGGTTTATAGGGTATAATATTTCTTATATTTTATGCAAACAGTCTAACAAACCTAGAAACTATCTAAAGAGGTCATCCTCCTTACTGCTATATATAAACATTCTTTAGAATATTACTAGGTATACAAGATAACATTACAATTATAGGGTATAATACTAAGTATGGCTAACAAAGGAAACATCTCTGTTGAATCTGAAGAAGAAATCAAAGAGATAGAAAAAGAACTAGAAGAAGAGTTGAGGTATGCAGTAGCTTCTGCCAAAGGTATCGTACCAGCAGACGCTGTGATCAAGATTGAGCGTAAGCTTGGTAGACCTACTGGTGGCTTATCCCAAGAATCCAAAGCCGCAGGCGGTAAAAAGTCTAGAATCAAACGAGGACAGACTTATAAGCCTACTAATGATGATTACTCTAAGGTAGAAGAGATGGTCACTATAGGATTGGACCAGCATACTATCTCTAAGGTTATGGGTATTAGTAACGCCACCCTAACTAAATATTTTTCACATAATTTGCTAGTGGGTAAGGACAAAAGAACCGCCCGCGTTGCTGGTGTAGCCTACGAAATGGCTGTCTCTGGGGAAAACCCTAGTATGACTACATTCTGGCTCAAGACACAGGCTGGATGGAGTCCTAAGCACCACGTTGTAGTAGAAGATAGGCAGTTTGATATACAATGGGCAGCTAATGAGACTGACATTGCGGATGCAAACCAGGTCCATATACTAAGAGATAAGAGCGACAAGGTACACTAGACTCTATGCAAGAGGATAGGAAACCTATAGTAATACCTTATACACCTAGGGAATTACAAAGACATCTGCATACAAACCTAGCAAGATTTAATGTTGTTGTTTGTCATAGAAGATTTGGTAAGACTGTGTTTGCTGTTAATGAGTTAATTAAGTCAGCAGTGCAAGATATAGGTAGTGGTAAGAGAGCCCCGCGATACGCGTACTTAGCTCCACTATTTAAACAAGCTAAGACGGTTGCTTGGGATGAATTAAAACGTCTGTGTGTGGTGTTTCCTGATGTTAAGTTCAATGAGGCCGAGCTAAGAGCTGACTTCCTTGGAGCCAGGATACAACTATATGGTGCAGATAACCCAGATACGCTAAGGGGAATTTATTTGGACGGAGTTGTCCTAGATGAATTTGCCCAGATGAACCCTAAGATGTATAGTGAGGTGATCAGGCCAGCACTTTCAGACAGAAAAGGTTATGCTATATTTATTGGCACACCAAAAGGAAAGAACGATTTTTATGACCTATACCATACAGCACCTAAGAAGAAGGGCTGGGCTAGGTTCTTATTTAAAGCTAGTGAAACAGGAATATTAGATGATGAAGAGTTGGAACTTGCGAAACAAGATATGGCAGAAACTGAATTTGAACAAGAATACGAGTGTTCTTGGTCTGCTGCACTTAGAGGTGCGTATTATGCTAAAGAGATTG
>Ga0209383_1000561_pt1 | contig 26110 bp, 16 predicted proteins | sample CoawatmetaG02DNA_FD_187510 | JGI IMG/M metagenome (GOLD analysis project Ga0209383, IMG submission 187510) | Marine microbial communities from the West Antarctic Peninsula - Coastal water metaG029-DNA (SPAdes) (version 2) | ecosystem: Environmental > Aquatic > Marine > Coastal ... | reverse complement strand
GAGCTTACTTTTTTAAAAGCACAAAACAAAACTTTAATAGAAAGAGATAGGGAAAGAAGAGATTTGATGCTTAAAATACATAGAGGAGTATTGAAAATTCCAGACCAATACAATGAAAAAATAATTAAGTTATTTGTAGCTGAAAAAATTTATACTCTTGAAGACCAAAACATTTTTGTCTGATTCTTAACAACTTACGGATTTTTTTTTATAACTTTATAACATTATGAATTACAACATAGAAGATATAGAAAAGATTTTAGGCTTTACGTCTTGGAGTATTAAGAGAAAAATTGATACTTTTTTAGAGATAGATGCTGATATGTATTGTAACATGGGGAAAGAAACCCCTAAGACACATAAAGAAGAAACTAAAAAAAAATCTAAAAAAATATACCACGCCATCAAAAAAGTAGACAGTAAATTAGGGGAAAAACTCCTATACCACATGGACTAATAAAAATGGCATGAAATATTTTGAGAGTAAAAGAGTACAGAATATTAATTTTATAATGAATGATATTCATAACTCTTCCGACCAAATCTATGAACACTTAATAGATGAGGAATTTCCTGAGTTAAAACAAGAGATTAATAAATTAATAAAAAATTTAAAGTTAATACTAGAATCTGTTCAAGATGAGATTTAAAGATTTTAGACCCAGACTTAAAGGCGATAAGAAAATAGCCTACGACAATCTAAACACGGATGAGAGGCGTATTCTTGTAATTGGAGACATCCACGCCCCGTTTGAACTGGAAGGATACTTGGAGTTTTGCCAAGAGACTTACTCTAAATACTTATGCAATCAAGTAATATACATAGGAGATATAATAGACAACCATTATACGAGCTATCATGAGACATCTAGTGATGCGATGGGCGGTTTAGATGAGCTTGAATATGCGATTAGAGCCGTTAAAAGTTGGAGTGATGCATTCCCTGTGGCAGATGTACTGATTGGAAATCACGATAGAATGGTGATGCGTAAGGCACAAACATCAGACATTCCTAGTGCTTGGATTAAATCATACAATGAAGTACTGGGGACTAATTGGAACTGGACTGAGCGTGTTGTTTATGACAATGTTCAATATGTCCACGGGGAAGGCGGCACAGCTAGCACAAAATCGAAGAATGATATGATGAGTACTGTTCAAGGACATATCCATACTCAATGTTACACAATGTGGTCGGTTGGAAGAAATTTCAAGGTCTTCGGAATGCAGGTGGGCTGCGGCGTGGACGGAAGCTCGTACGCAACAGCATACGCAAAGAACTTCAAAAAGCAAGCAATTGGCTGCGGGGTAATACTAGGCGGACATACTGCGATAAATTGTTTAATGGAATTATGATATTTGAAAAAAACCAAGATATAAAAAAAGAAAAAAAAGCCGTAGAGTTATATCTAAGAAGGCTCGGAGGTAGCTATAAAAAGTTAAGCCCGGATGATGTCGACTTTAGAATAACAGGAGATAACGGAGGTGTAATAGGATATGCAGAAGTAAAAGTCCTGGAGACAGAGATGAAAGATTCTTACCCTTTAACTGTAGAAGCTCGTAAAATTATAAAATTACGAGACAAAAGACTAAACGCAGTTATGATATGGTCATGTATAGATGGCATCTATTATTTACCCATTGAAGGATTAATAGGTAAAACTAAATGGTCAGAAGAGGGAGAGCTGTTGCTTTCTTTTGATAATAAAAAACTTTTTAAGTATGTCCGACCCTAAATATGATTTTGCAATAGCCTTAATGCTAAATATTCTTTTTTGTTATTTTATTTACAGAATTTTATAATTTAATCAATAGTTGATTTTTTTCTTTTTGGAGGTTTTCTTGTGGTAGGTCTATATGATTTAGTTATACCTGTCACATCATATAATTCTTCTTCATCAGCTTCCATGTCTTTAAAGAAATTTATAAGTCCAACAGCGGGGTCTATTTGAACTCCTAATATTATTTCAACAATTCCCTTTCCCGCATTAATTAAAGTAGGGTTTTTTATAAATCTATTTAACTTATACCATAAAGACATAAATGGATTAACAAGACTATCAAATTTTTGGACTTTTTTACGAAGTCCTAATCCTACTTCAGCTGTTTGTATCCCCATTTCAGCAGCAGCTCCAAATAAAGGAAGTTGATAAAGTAAATTTAAACCAATCCCTGCTTCTGCTATAGCTAAAGCAACTTCTCTTTTGTCTTCATCATCACCAGCCCATAACTTTGCTACGTTTGATGTTGCTACAAAAAGCATATTGGCAATTGATAAGTTTAAGGTTAAATCTCTAATATCTTTTGTGAGAGGAACTTTACCTTTCATTAAGTGTTTAGCAAAAATATTTCTTTGCGCTATTGCCACTTTATTCATTTGTAAAAATAACGTGCTTCCAAAGCCAGTAAATACTCTAGTATATCCCCCAGCTCTTTGAATAGGACTTTTGTCTGTATTTCTTCTACTTTGTTGAGTGGCGTTATAATCATTAAATACTTTTAAAGCTTCTTTCTCACTCATTCCGTTTTTAATATTTCTATTATAATTTGCAACATAACCCATAATTCCAAATACATCTCCTAATACTGTTGGAGAAGCAGCAGCTTTTTTAAAGTTTTTTCTTATTCTTTTGCCTTTAGCGCTTGTTTCTGGAACATATTGCAATATACCTCCAGATTCTAAAGAATAAATATCGCCTTCCATTCCTTTCTCCAGTCTATATCTAAAAGTTGCAGAAACTTCTTTCATTTTTTTTAAGTTAGTTCTGAAATTAGCAATAGTTAAAGCATAATCAACCATAAATCCTAAAGTGTCTACAACTGGAGTATACTTTCCTTTTCTAAATTGATATTCAGTATATGCGTTAACAAATGACGTTGCTTGTTTTCCTATTTGAATAAGTTTAAAGCTCAAAACATAAGAGGTAAACCAATTCATAAATTGACCAACATTGTCTTTGGTTTTATTTTCTAGTCCATAAGTGGGGTTTATTTCAGAATTAATACCAATTTTTATTAATTTATCTACACCTAAAACTGAGTTACTAGTCAACAAATTAAGCGCAGGAGTTTTAAAAATAGTGTTTAATTCTCGTGTACCTTGAGCGTAGGACTTGTATCTTTCCATAGAGCTTATATAATTCTCTAAAGTGTAACTAAATCCAAAATTTAATTCTAATTCTTTCTTTTTTGCATTTCTTTCTTTAAGAGAAGATGCGTTTTCCAATCCTAAAACAGAATTAAAATCTCCAGTCTCTATGGAGTTGGTTTCTAAATCAGATATACTTTTTGTAGGAAAATAATTTTCTACATAGCCTAAATTTGTGTCATTAACATCTGAATAAACATCGTTTAAACCTTCAAAATAATCATTACTTAAATACTCTACTATCTTATCCGTAAAAGAAACAAGCTCTGGACCTAGTATGTCTTTTATCTCTTCTATATTTTTTATACCCTCATCATTTAATCGTTGTCTTTGCAAATCATTAAGACTTAATGCATACATCCTCATTATCTGGTCTGATGTATACTCTACCTTTCTTTTTCCTTTAGTTATTTCTTTTACTCCTATTTTTTCTAGTATTTTTAATATACCCGAATAACCTCCTTCTACTCCCTCAATGCTATCAGCTATAGAGTCTATTATTTGTTGTTGATAATAATTACCTCTAATAGAATTTTCACTCATTATGTTTAATCTATCGTAAATTTGTTTTTGAAAAAATCCTGTTGTAGAATAATTATCTAAAATTCTACTTAAAGAACCTAAATGAGCTATTTTATTTTTAAAAAAAGAAGAAATACTTTTACCTACTGTAAAATCATAATTTTCATACACCTTCTTTAAACCTTGCCAGATTTTTAATTTAGCAAAACTTTTATTAATTTCTTTAATATCATCCTGAACCTCATTATTCGATTTTAATACTTTTTTACTATTTTGAACTTGTATAAACAACATTGGAAAATCTTTTTCAATCTGAGAAGTTGCTTCTTCTTTTAATTTAGCATCAGCGTAAGCTTTTCTTATTCTTTTTTCTTTAATAACTTGCTTTGAATCCTTTGCTCCTGACTGTAAATCTTCAAATAAAACCTGCAAATCTTCTAATGACTTGTCTTTTATATCTGCAAACATTTCAAAAGCAATAGACTTGTCTAAAAACTTAGAGTCTTTTATACTAAGCTTTTCCCCTCTGGCTTCTTTTGCAATAATTTCATTATATCTTTCAATATCGGAAAGTTCATTTGCTATAACCGCCATTTTATCTATAGACCCAGAACCTAAAGCGGCTTTTAATATTGCATTTACTTGTGCAAAAAACTGCTGTCCTTGAGCATCAAGACCTTTTGATTTTCTTCTTTTTGAACCCGTAGATATAACCTTGGATTTAGAGGATACAAAATTTTTAAGCTTTGTTATTAATGATTTCTTTTTTCTTTCTCTGGCTGCCTCTACTTTTTTAATAACCTTTTCAACTGCTGCTGGAAAATCTTTTTTAGATTTTATATTAGTAACAAGCGCAACCGTATCAGCTATATCATTTTGAGAGTATCCCTGAGACACAGGTAAAGCGTTACGAATAAAATTTTTAAGTTCAATCTGTGCGAGTCGTAAATCTTTTACCCCTTTCTTATAACCTCGAATTATATTTTTAATTCTAGTTATTTCTTTTTGAACTGTTCTGTTAGCCCTGGTCTCTAGAGTTTTATCTAATGCAACTGAAAGCTCGTTCTTTTCAAACTCAGATAAAGATTTATATACATCTGTATTTTTTAAAATATCTTGAGCTAAAGCCCTAATCTCACCCTTGTTTACTTTATTTTTTTTCTTAAAATCATTTATTTTTTTCTGTATACCTCTAAAAAGTTTTAGTCCTTTATCGACTCCACCTTCTATATTTTGAAATGCAAAAGGAAGAATCTCTCCTTTTTTAAGTGCCAACTCCATAGCTGGATTTATGTCAGCGGCTTTAAATCCTCTTCCTTGTAGTACAGCTTTGATAGCAGCATCAGAAAAACCATCAGACCTTCCAGTTTGTATTATTTGTTCCATTGTTAGCTCAGGTCCTCCAATAGATTCCATAAGCTCAAATCTAGCTTTAGCGGAGCTCTCCGAAGTTTTAGCATCAAACTTTCCGTTTATAAGTTCTCCTGCAAATAAATCCGCTAGACCTGTATTGATAAAGTCCTCTAAGGTTAAATCTTTTATGTTTTGGGATTTTATATCAGCAGACTTAGTAAAAGTCTCTTTTATATATTTAAAAAATCCATTAAGCCATTCTTTAAATTTAGACTTTTTAGCCGCATTTGCTATGGACTCTCCTTTAGTCCCCATAAGCTCTACTAAAGCCTCTTCTCTAGCAACTTGATTGTCTCCATATTTTTCTATAGCTTTTTTCAAAGCACTTGTTCCCTCCACAAGTTTTAAACCTTGATTTAGAAGCTTTGTACCTTTTGTATTAGAGGTGTCTGAACGTAAATAATCAATCCATATATGACCAAACTCATGTATGGGAGTGGCTAAAGATTCAACGGCTGGGTTTAGATATATTTTTCCGTTTAAAGTTATACCAAGTATAGTCTTCCCTTTAGTTTTTCTAGTTCTAACCCCAGGCTGTTCAAGTATGGCATCAAACTCTTCTTGTGTTGTTGCTACACTTACTCCAGGAAAAGACAGTCTTAATAATCCTATAATGTTATCTAAATCAGACATTTCTCCAAATTTAACCCGAGCTCCTATGAAAGCTTTTAGGTTAGCAAAAGCTCCCATAGAATCAGCTCCAATTTGTTTTTCTCCAGGGAATTTACCCTCTTTTACTGGCTCACCCTCTTTTTGTTTAGGTTTTGTTTTTTTAAACATTGCAGCAGCTCTAGCATTCCACTCTGGAAAAACATCTATACCATGTGCGGGGTTTGTGATAAGAGCTATAGCTTGACCTTTAGTTCCGTATCCATAGTTGGGATGATTAGCTTTTTGTACACCACCGTTTAAAACATCTATTCCAACAATAGACAATACCTCTCCTTTGCTGGCGGTTTTAACTGATGGCTCTCCTACAGCTTCGTATATTGTGTCTGATAAAAATAATTCATTTTTATTTTCAACTCCTTCAAATAAAGCCTCTACCGTTTTTGATGTATTAGTTTTAACACCTGGCTCAGAAAATATAACATCATAAATTAAGGCTCTTACATTAAGAGGTATGGTATTTTTTGTGTCTCCATTGGCTCTATTATTAGCGTCTTTAATTATAAAATTAAATAACTCATTTAAACCTTTAATGTTATTGTCTTGTATAGCATTTGTTATTTTATCAATAGACTTCTGTGGCTTTTTGCTTTTTTTTAGGGTTTTTAAAAACTCTTGTAAAGCCTTTTGATTATTAAGAGTGGGCAATGATTCTAAAGTTGGCAGAATATACCTAAAAACCGCCTCATTAGAGTGTAAAGCATTGTCTGCCATACGCATAATAGCCATAGGAATGTGTCCATTAGGAATCTTTCCATCAGCCCATAGCTTATCAAATAATTCTTTATTGTTGTTATATAAAGAAACAGCATTATTATACTGTTCTTTAGCATCTGACTCTAAAACATTTGCCCAGGCTAAACCTTTGTTTTTACCCAACACATTATATAAAATACCCCCTTCAACCTCCATAGGGTTACCCTGTGAATCCGTAATGTTACCTGCCGCCAACATATCTGTTATACCAGTAAGCATTGGAATACCATTAAAATATTCAATTGGTTTGCTTAATTGCTCTACCTCTTCGTTGGGTATTTTAGTTGTAGAATTACTTTCTTCAACGGGGTTTACTGGAGCTTTTTCTTTACTAAGATTAGGAGTAGTATAACTAAGCTCTTGCTCTTCAAATTTATTCATGGTAGACTCCATCTGTTCAGTGTCTATATCAGATGTTTCTTCTTCCGCTAATCTAAACTTAGGTTTTTTACCATCAGGAACACCTATTATGTACTCTAAATCTTTTACCTCATCTTTCTGTTCCTCAGTAAGCTCGGTAGTCTCTTCTTTTGATTTATTAATTAATTTATCTAATTCTGCTTTAGCTTTATCAATTTCTTTCCTGGCTTCATCAAAAAGCATAATACTTGGACTACCTGGTCCGTCCTCTACTATTTGTGATTCTAAATCTCTAAAAGCTTTTTGTTTTTGTTTTAAATTTTTTAACGCCTGTTCCTTAGTAAGCTGGGTAGTCTCTTCTTCTGAAACTTGGGAATTTTTATCTTCTTTGGGTGTAAGCGGTCCGGCAACTCCTTCGATGGTGTCTCCTTCTCCCAATTCTTCGCCATCTCTGGCTTGTTCTTGTACATCCACGCCCTCTGGGCTTTGCTTAGAAATGGCATCTTCTTCGGTTTTTATTGTTTCTGATATAGTCGTTAACTTTGCTAGCTCAATATTTATTTTATCTACTCTTTCTTGTTCCTCTATAGATAGACTTTTTTCATCAATAATTGTTATTTTTTCTACTAAAGCTTTTTTTTCTTTTAATAGATTTATAGCTTTTACTTTTTGTTCTGTGCTTAAGTTTTTAGGCTCTAACCTAGCCTTATAAATGCTGGTTTCAAAAAAGTTTTGCTGTATTCTATCAGATTCTTCTTTTGTCATTTCACCAGAATCAACTCTTCTCTTTAATTCATTGGTTAATATTTCATCAGCTCTTTTAGTTTGTGCTAAGTCAAACTGTAATTCAGTTATATCTTGTGTTTCAAATGCTTCAATAATATCTGAGTACTGAGATTTTTTAATTTTGTTTTTTATTTTCCATTTTGCTACACCTTCATTGGCATACTTTGTAGCTTGTATCGCTGTAATAGGAGCTCCGTAAACTCCACCACTCGCAAAACCCGTTACTGCAGCATCAGGTACACCTTGAAAAACAGGCTTTCCTTCAATAAGGTTTTGAGTTATTTGCGTTGCTACTTCATCAATAGCTTCAGCAGCTCCTGCTGCAATAGGACCAAACTTTTTTAATGCAGTTTCATATCCAGCAATAATAATATTTTTAAAGGCTTTTGCTCCTTCTTTTTTTCCTTGTTTAAATATAATGTCTTTATAAACTTTAGCTAAAGTACCTTGACTAATAGTGCTAAATACCATTTCAGCGCCAGCCATTCCAACAGCTTTTAAAACACTCAAGGCTTTAGTTTGGTCGGGGTTATTTTCTAATTGTCTTCTTAGCTCAGGACCCGTCATTAAAGCAGTAGCTCCGGTAGCTAAAGGAATTAATCCTACGCCAGAAGCTGATGCAGCCATTATACCTAAGCTTATTGGTGCACTTTGAACTATTGCGCTTGCTAATAGCTTAACACCTTTTTTATTATTCCCCTCCTGAAAGGCTTCAACAATACCACCCTCTAATCCTTTTTCTTTTCTATATAATGCATCTTGTTTTTCTCTATACTCTTGTTCTTTTACTAACCCCTCTATAATTGATTTTGTTCCTATTAACTCTTTAAAGGCTTCTACGTCTGTTTCTGGTAAACCAAACATTTTATTTATTGGGTCTGAAAATGCAGCCCCTACAAATTCATATATAGAACTGGGCAACGTTGCAACCATTTCACCTAAACTTACATCTGCAATTTTAAAAGAATTTGTTAACCAATCTGTAAAATCACTATCGACAACAGCTTGTTTTTTATCTTTTGCTTCTTTTAAAAATTCAGAAGGAGATAAATTATACTTCGATGCCATCTCAGTAATAACCTGTTGACCTTCTTCGTTAAGTTCTTCAAAATCAAATGTGGGTAATTGAAGTGCTAGGTCTAGAACTTCCATCTTGCGCTCTTTTAAAAGAGCTTCTTTTTCCTCTTCTTGTGATATAATTTCTATACGCTCTAAATCTGACTCACGAGTTTGAGCTCTAATACTTATGGGTTCTTCAGGAACTTCAGAAGGAACGCTTATCTCTGGTTCGTATTCAGCTCTTTCTAAATCGCCTTCTCTAACCTGTGCTCTTACGCTAGTTTCAAGAGGTTGTTCTGGTTGCTCCGAAAAACCATCCTCCAATAGTAATTCCGAATCTTTTTTTTTTAAGTCTCTTTCTCGAACATCAGCTCTAGTGCTTGTTACAGGTTCTTGTTCTACTCCAAATCCTATGTCCGATAAAAAAACTTCTGCTTCAGGCATATCAAAATATTGAGTTAAATTTTCTCTAAATTCTAGAGCTGTTTCTTCCTTTTGCATATCAACTTTAAAAGTTTCAAAGTCTGGTAATGAGAAGTGTTTCTTTGCGTTAGCGTATAGTTGATTTAATATTTCTTCGTTCATGTTGGGTCTTTTGTGTATCCTCGAGGTTTAGAGCCTTTTTTTGGCGGGGTAGAGACTTTTTTTGGCGGGGTATCTTGACTATCTAATTCATTTAAAAACTCATCAATTTTATCTTCTGAAATTTTTAAAGATTCATCAAACTGACCTATGTTATTTCTTAAAAAGGCTTCTATATCCTCTTTGACATTGCCTTTAAGTATATCAAACTTTCTGCTTATTTTAGGGGTTATAGCAATTTTAATTTCTTTACCAAAGAAATTACTTGAGCTTGTTACTTCTATTCCCGTTCCTAAAGCCTCAAGTGAAGTTTGCAAATTTTGTGCAGTTACAACAGAATTTGATTTATCAATTTTAAGTTTTCCAGATACATAATCAGTAAATTTAGATGTTAGGCCTTGTTGTTTTGCTATTTCATATTTATACCCGCTTTTTTTCGTGCCTTGTTCATCTTTTCCAAAATCAATATTTCTTTTTAAAGGATTTCCTTCAGAATCTTTAGGCAAAGATTTCATTGCGGCTTTTACTACTGCATCTAAATCAGAACCTTTAGCTCCTAATTCAGAGGCAATAGACGTTATATAAGCTTCAAAATCATCTCCTCTAGGAATCGGTGGGAGGGGGTATCTTCTTCCTTTTCTTTTTGTTCTCCCGTCAGTATCTATTTTTGTTAAAATAATCTGGTCTGGTTGAATGTCATATTCAACAATATCTTGATTTCCAGTTAAACTTTTTATAAAGTTAATGCCTTCTTCTATTTGCTTTACATTTCCATACCATGTTTTAGCCAGAGCTTCTCCTTGCTGTGTTGCAAGTTTCATGTCTTTAGATTCCGTATAAGATGGGTCACGTGGATTAAACCTAGGAGCAGCAGTTTCTATATAATCTGTTTGACTTTCTATTCTTTCTATTAATAATTCTTTTATTGTAGATTTTTGTGCCTTTGTGGGTATAGGTTTAACCATTCCAGCTCCTTTTTGAAGGGTATCTAATCCTATAAATATTACACCTTCTTTATCTGCCAAAGCCTGGTCTCGATATTTTTCATCATGGTTATATTTAAAAATGCCAAAGGCATCTGTCCCCATGCTTCCTGCATTGAAATCATCTATCATTGCCGACTCTACCCAGTTATCTAATTGTTTTTGATATTCTGGTTTGGCTGTAACGTCACTTACTGTAGCTGCACCACCAATCATTTTTGCTTTCACAAACTTACCCATTTTAGCAGCCACATCTTTAGTAAACTTGTCAATTTGAAACTTAGGAGCTCTTTGTTGCATCCTGTTTTTTAAAGAACTAATCTGTCTAAAGTCATTAGGATTTGAGCTTAACTCATACTGGCCTGTTTCCTCGTTAAGGACTCTTTTACCCAAACTAATTCTACCATCAGTAGGGTTAGCCCATGTTCTATAATTAGTAAAATCAGCAAATCCTTGAACGTTAGCTAAATTAGCATAATCAAACTCACTCGCATTGGGGTCGTTTTTTACAGCCTCCCATTTAGCATTAAATCCCTTAACCAATCCTATCAACTCGTTAGAACCATCAGTTATATTTTGTCTTTGAGAAATATAGTCTTTGTATTTTAACTTTCCGCTTTTAAGAAGCTGGTCTTGCATTCTCCTGGTCTCTTGAATGGAATTAGCACCATCTAACCAAAAATCACTTAGCCCTTGATGAGAGCTACCCTCTGCATTTGTAAGAACTTCTCCAAATTCTCTAGAAGCTTTATCTATGTCAGCTTTTTTGGTTTCTCTTCTTTTGCCTTCAGCTGAAAGCATATCGTTCATGCTCTTTGTAATAGCAGCCCAATTCGTTTCGTTTTCTACATCTCTTTTAACGTAGCCGTAATATGATTTTGCCATAGTTTAATTATTATACTACTCCTGTGCTTGTAACTCCGGGCACTGAATATAAATCCATTGGTAAAAAGTCCATATTAGGATTAAAAGGGGAGGTAGGTTGACTCAAAGAAGGGGGATTAAAAGGGGGGGTAGGTTGCTGAAATGAGTTTTCTAAACCAGCTCCACTTTTCATAACAGAATTCATTTGATTATTAATTTTAAATTTATCTAAAGGAGATAACATAGATTGATTCCCTGCTTTTTTATACAAGGGATTAATAGCTTCATTTCCCAATACACTCATTCCTATTTGTCCGGCTTGTTGAGCCGCCTGTGCAAGAGATTGTTGCTGAGACCTTGTTGCATCTGATACCGCCTGTTGAGCTCCCTGAACGCCGCCTAATTCTATTCCTAAGCGTTGATTTTGAAGAACAACATCTTGCTGTGCAGCTTGTCTCATATTGTCTGTTATCAATTGCTCTTGAGAAGCAGCAACTCTACGAGCCGCCTTACCCTGAGCCTGGTTTACTGCACCCGCAACCGCTGATACACCACGTTGTGAGCCTTCTACTCCCGCCGAAAGAGCCTGAGCTCCTCCACTTAAAATAGAATCTCTTTCTAATTCATAAGCTTCTTTAGGCAATGGCAATCCTTCCATATAATTTACCTCAATTACTTTTTTTGCTTTCACCATAGCGGCTTCACCTGCAGCTTCTGCTTGTCCTATAAGTTTTTTTTGTTTTGAAGCGTTAGATAGATTCATCGCCATACCACCTGCTGACATTACAAGACCTGATATTCCAATTGCTAATCCAGACATAATTTTTTTATTTTATTAATAATTTTTTTTGGTAAATCTTTATAGTCATTAGTATAAACATCAGCCTCTGCTTGTTCGAATGTTTTTTCTTTTGTTTTATATACGCAACACCATTGAGTGTCCTCGTGTATATAAAGAACTCTTTGAGCTCCTGCCTTGGTAAATATGGTCTTAGGCGCTACGATAGTATTAACCGACCCATCATCTCCCAAATAAGAGACCTTGCCTCGAAGTAAAAAAGATGGATGGTTTTGTTTATGAATCATACTTACTACAAAAGACCCTTTAGTCAAAAACATTTCACGAGTATATAAGCCACCTTCTATGTGTTGCTTCAAAGGAAAAAAATCTTTCATTTCTTTAGACTGAACATCTCCAGCTTTGTGCTTTAAAACACCTGAGACCTGTTCTAGTTTTTTAGAAAACTCTGCAATCTTATCCCACATTAAACCTCTATAGGAAGTAATGTTACTTATTATCTCGATAGGAGAAGCTTCTACACTCATTTACTTACAAAGATACTAATTTTACGGATAGCTTTTCATTACTTCTGACTCTACTGCAAACAGTTCGGTAGCCGTAGTGTCTGTATTTGTTATTGTAAATAAACAGTAATGTCCCAATGTACCATTAGATTCAGCTTGTTGATTTTTTATATACATAAAATAAGCGTCCTGTATTGGAATAGGAGTGTTTGAACCGACAAATGTATTATCAATTACAATACTATTAACATTGTTTTGTAGTTCTATATTAATAGCGGAAACTCTCCCAGCCATTTCAATTGTATTATAAGGAGGAAGTGCATAATATAAAACATCACCTACGCTTATATCGTTGCCAATCGAAATAAGAGGACTAGTAGAGAAGTTTACAATAGTACTTGTACCAACTACACTTACCGAACTGCTTCTACCTACTCCATTTACTGAGCGTAAAGGATATTCTGTAGCCTGAGCTGGGTTTGTTCCGTTGTCTCTAACATAAGCAAACCATGCGCCTTCTTTCTTTTCAAACCATGTACTATCAATTGTTGCTCCAGTTTGAATATCACTATCTAGTTCGACTGACCAAGAAGAATCTGACTGCAAGCTAATGGTTTTAAATATTTTATTTTCTAAAGGCATTTCGTTAAACACACTCTTTACCTCAGAGTTATATTGTACGTTGTAATAATTGTTTCTTGTTGAGTTAGTATTATGTCTATACAGCTCTCCTTTATTAAATGAATAAAAATAATTATTCATTCCAATCATATAATCAGGGTAATAAGAATAAAAAGAAGGCCATCCCTTTACAGTGTCGCTATAAGTTAAAGTATATAGCTTAGAGGGGTCTCCTATAGGAGGAATAATAGGAGGAGCAATAGAAGGACAAGTGATGTTGTCGTATCTTAAATTATTCTGTCCACCCATGTATCCATGATTGAAACATTCATAACTTAACGTTCCGTAATCTCCGCTTACTGTGACCGTTACATCTCCGTAAAAATACTCATATGTATTTCCATCTAATCCTGTTTTAGTTCCTCCACTGTAAGTTCCACTATAACTTATTAAGCTGGTTTTATTAAAATTTTGAAAAGCAATTGGATGTGTTGAGGGAATATCGTTTAAAACAAATATTCCATTACCAGTTCCATATATACCATAATTTCCACCAAAAACATAAACATTAATAAGTCCTATAACCTGGAAAGTTACTGCATTTGTGGAGCTAAAACAATACTGGGGAGCAGTGGGTAAAGGAGTGGGTGTAGGACTAGGTGTAGGACTAGGACTAGGAGTAGGACTAGGACTAGGAGTAGGACTAGGTGATGGAGTTGGACCGCCTCCACATATATTATTTCCTTGACAGTCATACTTATAAGTAACCGTACCTGTGTTTTCAATTAAAAATGTTGCTGTTCCAGTAGCAGGAGTGCTACCTGGAATTGCATTATAATATTGATTAGAACCTATAAAAACAGTTGTTAAGTTTTGGTCTTGCCAAAAGTGTTGAGTTCCGCAAACTATGTCATTAACTGTTTGTACGTTTGACCAAACTGTTTGTGGAGAATATACACATAAAAAAGGTTTAGTTGAAGAGCCGTTTCCCTGAGCTTGATTAAACTTCCATTCATATGAAGTTACTGGTACTGGAGAAGGAGGTGTTGGCGGAGCTGGAACACATTGAGGACAATTATCGTAATATGCAGTAGGGCTAACGGAAGTGCCGGTATTCCTAAAAGCATAAACCGTATAACATTCTCCGTACAATAAAACAACCGAATTAAGCTGTACGTTTTGAGGAAAAGTTACATACTGAAAAAATGGAGTATCATCTGTACATTTTCTTAATTCATAAAAAGCCATAGGGTGTATATTTAACTACAAATTTACAAATTTAATTGCTTTGTCTTTTTACACTCATCGCAATCCTTTTGAATCAAATCAACCCAGCTTTTTATTGTTCTGTTAGTTTCTTTTGTTTTTAATGAGCTAATAAAATCTGTATTATATTTTATTTGTTTGGGATTAAATAAATCCCTGTAAGATTCTTCTACAGTATATTTATGCCATACTACGTTTTGAGGTATAGCGTATATGTCTAAACCATATAGGTATATAAGAAGCGAATATATCTCCTGTTCTTTATTGTGAACAAAACTATAATCATCTAAAGTAATTGCTTTTGCTAATCTTGAGTCTCCAAAAATATTACCGCCAGATATAGACATTACTTTTTCGTATTTTTCCGTAGGTGTTTTTTGGCAGTGCGGATGATTAAAATCATTTGTCCAAGGTAAAGCATTGGGGGTATAAATGGTTGCTAAGTTTCTTCTGGTATATTGCTCATACGTTTCTACAAAATCAAAAGATTGTGGAAAAGCGCTAATAACAGCATTTTCTGGAGCTTTTTTATAGGTGTCAATATAAATTAAATCCCATTTTTTTAAAAACCTAGAGTGAGAATCTACACACATAAAGTAATCTTCGTGACCATACAGCTCCCTTAGTATTACGTTCCTAGCCCACCCGCAACCTTTAGCGTCTTTAAAAGGTATAGTTTTAATTTTTAAGTTTTTTTTAAACAAAAAATTAGAAAAAAAATCAAGTATTCTTAATATCTCTTGGTCCGTGTCTTGCAAAAACAAACCTACATAAACTCTATCTGGCCGCTCTGCCTTATCATACAAATCAATAATAGTATTGATTACATCCGAATCTTTATAAGATGCAATACTTACAAGTATTTTATCATCCATTTTCAAATATTGCAGAAGAACAAGAAGTGCATATATTTTGAAAAGCAGTTTTTAAAACTTTTTTACGTTTGTCGCTCATCCATATATCTTTTAATTTATCAGTATTTAAATCTCCAAAAGTATAATCCATATGGTAATCGTTGCAACATAAAAAGACATGACCTTTAGGACTTACATGAAGCCAGTTGGTGTCTCTTTTTGAACTGCATCCAATAACTTTTCCTTTAGAAATTTTACTTTCCATTACATCATCCATTAGTCCAGCTCTGTCTATTAAGTTCCATTGCTCTGTAATGCTTACATTAGGAAAAATTGATTTTGCTAGATTAATTTGATTTTGAAATTCATTAGGCTCTAAGTCTGGAAAATTTTGTTTTTTAATAATGTTAGAGTTTTCATTTATGCCGTTAATTTGAAGTAATAATATTTTAGGGTTATACAGGTTTTTTTCTGCATATTTTATGTTAAACATTAAAGAGTCAAACATAGACTCTCTCATTCCTGTTCTTTTGGCAAAAAGTCTTTTCTCGTATATTGGAGCATTAATTGCTATTTGAGAAACAACCCCAGGGTATTTATTTATAAGGTCTATTTTTTTAGCAGTAAGAGGCACGCCATTTGTCAATACACATAAAGTTAAATTGTATTTTTTTAAAGTTTTTAGCATTTCCTCAAAATGCCTATATAACAAAACCTCATTATAATGTGAAGCATATACAAAATGAAGATTTGGGTTTACTAAGTCTCCCTTTAGCTCACTTATCTGTCTTATTATATCTTCATAAAGCTCAGGCGACATTTGACCTATATGTTCTTTAGGATTACCAATTAAAGATACAGGACAAAACCAGCATCCAGCATTACATAATCCATTAGGGTCTATTTGTATAAAATCTATCATTATATAATTTTATAATGAACATAAAAATTTCTATAAAAATTACCCTGGAAAGGAGTCGCTCTTCCATGCTCACAAATAGCAGACTCATAAAGAATCATGTCACCTGGTTCTGCATAAACTTTATGCCAACCCCCTTCATGGTCTTGAATTTCTAATGCCCAATCATCTCCAAATTCTTTATTTTGACATCCGCATCTTAAGTCTTTATCTACTACTATTATAGAAGATACATGATGAGTTTCTACCCTATCAACGTGATTTACTAGAGTAGCTCCCCTTAAATAAGACCTAATTCCATAAACAAAACTAGGGACAATATCGACTCCAGCAAACTCTCTATGTACGGGAAATAAGTGATTATGAATTAGATTTTTTATAGAAGGTATTTCATCAAAATTTAAAAACTCGCTTCCTCCTCCTATTATAATATTTTCTTTACCCTCAAAAACTTCTTCTTTAATTGTGCTTTGAAGTAATTTATATGCATCATTTATAATACCCATGGTTTCTGGAGGAACTTTTACAACCTTAAATCCTTTTTCTGTTAGCTTAGGTATTTGAGATTTATCTGTATATTTTTTGGGTTTATTTAAATATAGCGTGGTATCTTCTCCTCCATTCCAAATGTTCTCTCTCCACCAAGAAGTAATTATATATTTTTTACCTTTTAAAATTGGCATCCCCTCATGCATAGCTTCTTCTAAACAAACATCTTTTTCCATGTTTTTCCAAGTAAGCCCTTTGCCTGTTTCCGGAGATACCACTGTGTTTAAATTTACAAAATTAGTTCCACCTCCTTCAAAATCAGCATTAAGATAAATCATAAATGTATTAGTCCTGTTGCCGCTAGATAAACAATGTTTATCATAAGCTGGACCACTAAAAAAATCTTGATGAGGTTTAAAGTATTGACCCTCTTCATATAGCTGTCCCTGTAGATGCTCTCCTTTTAAAATATCTATACCTAAGTAATCAGCTATTTTTTGATGAAATTTTTTAACTTGAGGAATAGAATGATTTAAATTAGAAGTACTGGATGTTCGTGTTTTTGAAATAGTACTTATATCGTCACCCCCCTCTACTACAGATGATGGAGTATTGTTTTCGTCTATCATTTTAATAAAACTTAAGCATTCCTCCTTACTTAAGAAATTTTTTATTTCAGTCATTTAATTTAATTTACATAAAAGTAATAATTATTTATTACTTAACAAGAGCCGCTTTGTACAAACTGAGAACCTGTCCATAATTTCCATTGATTATTTTGTGTAAAATAATATGTTCCACTCATAAGTGTAGTACAGCTACTATCAGAATAAACGGCTGTTGCTGAACTTAAAGTTGTTGCGTTAAAACTATAAGTTGCAAAACTACCAGAGCAAAGTTGAAAACCTCTCTGTAAATATATTTGATAGCAACTACCTGATGGTGTAGGACTAGGTGTAGGACTAGGACTAGGTGTAGGACTAGGACTAGGAGTTGGAGGATTTAAACAATCCGTACAGTTGTTATGATAACTTTGAGGGCTTATTGCCCCTCCAGATGAAGCCACTGCATATACCTCCCAACATTGTGCAGCGTAACTTACAGAAGTTCCTAGCTGTGTTGATTGAGGTAATGTTACATCATAAAGTTGCAGAGTAGTACACTGTCTTAAAGTATAAGCATAAACAATGGGCGTAGGACTAGGTGTAGGCGTTACAGGCGTAGGACTAGGCGTTGAACAAGAAGCTGCTAAAGTAATTTGACCACTAGCATCTATAAATAAAGCATTGTTTCTGGGCTCATCTAAAAACCATCTGTTATTTCCGTTAAAAGGAATGGTTAAGGCTGTATTGGTAAATAAATAAGTGCCTACGGAAAAAGTAGAGCCATAAGAAGCGTTTACAACAGCAATGCTTCCTGAATTAGAACAGGCTGTACTTGAATTTTGCCATCCACTACCAGAACCATCATCTCTATATAAAAGAGTAGTATAGGTTGGAGTCGGACCAGGGCTAGGACTAGGACTAGGTGTAGGACTAGGTGTAGGCGTTACAGGCGTAGGACTAGGTGTAGGCGTTACGGGTGTAGGACTAGGTGTAGGTGTTACAGGCGTAGGACTAGGTGTAGGTGTTACAGGCGTAGGACTAGGTGTAGGCGTTACAGGTGTAGGTGTTACAGGAGATGGTGTAGGCGTTACAGGTGTAGGAATGGGAGCGCCACAAGATTGTGCTGCAAATAAAACTCCTGAAACTTGTTGTCTTACAATGGAGTCGTTAGAATACCATCCGTTATTTGCAATTAAAGTCAAAGCAACATCTGTATAAAGAGTTGTTGCGTTGTCAAAACTTGCAGTATCAAAATAATATGTTCCGTTTGTAGCCATTTAATTTATTTTAATTGCAGACTCCTGCTGTGTCTATATTTGAGGTTGTACCTAAACTTGTCATTCTAAATATACCTTGAGCTTGACCGTATCCCTGACTAGGTTGTCTTATTCCAAAATAATTATTATTTCCTTGAAATATTTGAGTTCTTGCAGCGTCTGTGTAAAAAATTGTGTTATTAACAAATACTGTATTGAAAGAACTGGAAGTACTATAAAGGTCTGTTCCCACAAAAGGACAGGTAGATGGACTTGTCGTAGTTCCGCTTCCAGATTCAATAAGCCATCTGTAAGTTGTTACAGGTGTAGGAGATGGTGTAGGCGTAGGACTGGGAATGGGAGTGCATCCCGTACAAGCATCTTGTGCACCTAATGTAGAGTAACATAGATTAGACGATGTTGGTTCTCTATAATCCCAGATTAAATATAAAAACTGACCTCCAGCAGGCATTGTAAATGCAGCCGAATATTGAGCTGGATTAACTTCAGTATATATAGGGGTTATATCTGTAGATGCCGCTAAAAGAGCATTTATATCTGTAGCATTATTATTATAAATAATATTACTTCTTAAGTATTTAAACTTGTTTAAAGTTAGATTAAAAACAAAATTATCAAATCCTTGTTTTCTGCTAATTAAAGATACTATCGCTCCATCACCTGGTATAATACCAGCTCCTTGAGGACCTGCAACTTGACTATATTCAGAAACAATAGGGTTAATTGTACTATTAGAAAACTGAATTGCAGTAACGTGAGCTGGAGAGAAAAACGACCCATCTGTCCATCTATAATCATTTGTTATAAATTTACCAGCATCAGAGTTACTGGTAATTGCTATATTAAATACCGTCATGTCTACTGACTGAGGACATCCCACATTGATTTCAATTGTGTCAGTTGTAAGACTATCATGAGAAATAGTTAAAGTTACATCAGTAACATTAACATCGTTTTTATTAAAAGTTAATGTTCCACTTTCAAAAACTAATCCCGTAGTGTGTGTTCCTCCGTTATATACAGCAGTAATAGTGTACCCAGTTCCAGTAAGGACTTCTTCAGCCACAATATTTTGTTCAGATAACTCTGTGATTGTAGTTGAATTTAATTCAGTAACAATATCATCAAATCCTTGAAAAGGAATAATGTAATCTATGTCAACTAATCCTAACAAATTAGTTAAATCTACACAATAACTAAAACTTTCCCCTGGAGAAAGTATTATGTTTTTTGAAACATCACATTTTAAACAATCTTTACTTACTGGTGGTAGTTGAATATTTGAATGCAATACATATTCATTCATATAAGGGTCAAATCCTCCAAGTTTATATGTGTTGTTTGACTCTATAAATAAATCTCTAAACCAACCTCGCATTCCTGTTTCAGAAATTACTTGAAGTTGTTCTTGTTGAGTGTTACTTCCTATTAGGTTTATAACCGCTCCTCTTTTAGAATCTGTAAAATATTTATTAGCTCCCCAAGAAACAAAACTTTCCGGATTATTACTTATACCATATTTTTCTGTTCTTGCAATTTGCTGTCCTAATACTTCAGGAATTGAAGCTATAACTCCACCTCCAGTTGAATCGCTTATTAAATTTTTCCCAGTTAAAACGTAAGAAATTTTATCTTCTTGTAGGGTTAATATATCAGTTTTTCTAGCAAATAATATTTGTATAGGACCAAATGAATCTTCTAATGGTTTAAAATTAGCTAATCCAAGATTAAACTCGTTCAGTTTATTTACGTTTGTTTCATCGTTATAAACTCCGCTATAAGTTAAATCAGCAAACCTATTAGCTTCTTTAAAAGTTACATTAGACGTAGAAGTAACTCGCTCCCCAATGTTAACTGTTTTACCGTTTATAGAATCTAAAATTTTATAACTTTCAACACCATTTCCAAAAGAATAACAATTGAAAAATTTTGTATCTATAATAGCTGATTGAGAAGCAGTTTGATTTTGAACATTACCTTGATGTTGTCCGTCAGAATTTATTGGTAAGGATAAATAATTTTCATACCAAATATCTGGAGAAGCATCTTGAGGTTCTGTTTCAAAAACAAAACCGTCATTAGTTCTTACAATATCAAATTTAGCACTTACTTTTGACCTTCTATTTCTAGTTCTTCCAGCAGATTCAGTTCCTGTAATTAAAAGGAATAATTCGTTAGTTGTAGTATTTCTGTAGAATTTATAATAGTTAGTATATTCTGAAGTAGGGATACTTGAACTTGGGGATGAGGTGTCAGGAGCTCCCGCTTGCTCTAAATAAGTAGATTCAAATTGATTTAATATAGGAGAATCTCCTCTAGTAACTATTTGACTACCATCATTTAATAGCTCTCCTACATTATCTCCAACAAACCACTCTTGAATAGTTGTATAATCTTTTGAAGCCGATAATTTTAATTCTAACTCATATTGTCTTCTAGGCCAGTTTTTTGTGTCTTTATCTCTAGATTGATTTATGGTAAAGTTAATTCTACTTCCTTGAGGTATATCGTAATTTATATGAGTCCAAGTTGGTTGACCGGTAGTAGTTCCCTCAATACTTAAACTATAAGCTAATATAGGGAAAGTTCGTTTTTTTTCTGCTAATACAGAATTATAAGCAAGATTAACTACATTATTTTCTTCATATACAACATTAAAATTACTAGGATTTATTTTCATATAAACTCCAGAAGGAATTTCTATGTTTATAGGATTCCCATCTGAATCATTATTTCCTGTTGGAATAGTTATAAAATTAGATAACTGTGTTTTTCTTTCTAAAACAGTCGCAATAGGACAATTAGAAGCAGGTCCGTCCGAATCTCTTTTTACTATAAGTCTATCTCCATCTTCAATCTTACTTGCATTATCTCCTTCTAATAAAAAATAAGCAGCGTTGCTATTTGGGTCAAGAAACAAAATATTAGAATATATTGTTTCATATATATCTTGATTAGGTTTTAAAACAAACTTATATCTACTAGCCCATTTTGGTGCAAACTGCTGGAAGGGTATAGTAACCTCTATGCTATTTTTATCTATTGAGTTAGAGCAAGGTACTTGTATGGTATTTTGCGGGCTTACAAGAGCTGTAGATGAACGATTAAAGTTATCCATGTATACAATTCCAATTTCATACCCTCTATTACTATGCAAACTTTGTGAATTGCCTAGTTCTTGAAAAGTAGCGGCTGAAGAAATAACCTCATAAAACTCGTAAATACTATTAGCTCCATCTAAATATTGCATTGCAATTATCTGTATACCAATAGTGTTACTACCTGGAGTAGATACAATTGCTAATGGTTGAGCATTAGCGGATATACCACTAGCTGTTTTTGTAAATGTATTTAAATTTTGAGGAAGAGCACAATTAACCTGGTCGGTTAAAGTAGCTCCATCACAAGATGTTGATATAGGTTGTATATTTGTAGCTGTACCTACTTTTTCTATAAAATCAGTACTAGTAGCTAAAGAATACACATTACTAAAAGAAGATGGAAGTGTATAAATAAAAACTATATTTACACTTGATGTTTCTTCTGTAGGAGAGGGAGTGTATCCGGTAAAAGCGCTATGATTTAAACGAAAATCTAAAGTTATTTCCGCTCCTGCAATTAAATCAACAGTGCTACCGTCTTCTTTAGATAAATCAAAATAAACAATAGAGTTATCAATTGTTTTTGCCGTAGGACCAATGGTATAATATCCTGGAGATGTAGAATCTATAAGAGTACTATTTCCAATTTCCTTACTAGAAAGAGTTGTTAAGAATTCTAATTTTAAATCTTCTCCAAATTTGTCTTTTAAATCATATCCATCTTTATAGTTACCATATACCAATCTATTGCCCATAATAGTTTGAGCTTTGGCAATGTTAGGAACATTATCAAAAAGTCTTAATATTTCAGATTCAGGCAATAGCGTAAATATTTTACTATTGTCAAAAGAAAAAGTATAATTAGTGTTGTTTGAATATCCTAAATTACTTTTATCTAATTTTTCTATAATTTTTATTGTAGAATTAGTTGATTCTTTAAACAATAAATCAATACCTTTTACTAATGAACTTCCTGAGTTAAAAGTAATAATTACAGCGTTTTTGGAATTTAACATTCCTTCATTTAAAAAACTGTTCTGACTAAAACTAAATTGTCCGGGGTCAAAAGCAGCATCACTAAATTGAGAAGTTGCCGAGTATTCTCCGTCAGAATATCTATATCTATAAGCAAATGAAATAAATCTTTCTTCTAAAAAATTTTCTTCATTACCAGATACTGTTAACATTTGAATGCTTGGAGACTCAATTGGAGGTCTTTTTATTACTAATAAAGCTTCAGCTGTAAACTGGTCTAAATAATTTAAAGGAGTTGCGTATGAAGAATTTACATTTATAAATCTAGGAGGATTATAATAATCTGTAAAAAACAATAAATTATCTACTAAATTAACTCCTGTTATTAAATAATAAGGACTAAAATTTAATGTAGTATTTAAGTTATTTCCATCGTTAATACTAACAACATGATATATTGTAGAATTTGTCGTAGTATTATAAGATACAATTAAATCTATTTTACTAGTGTTTCCAACAGTAAATGCAGGGTCATGTACAAACCAATATAAAGTTTCATTTGTACCGTCTTCATAAGCTCCAATACATCTAGCATTATTACTCAAAGGTATATTATCAAACATTAAAGTAGTAAGGAGAGTGTTTCCTTTTGAATTTTCAACTGAGCCATATTCAGAAGCTTCCGTTGAACCTAACCTAACATTTAACGCATCAATATATTCACCTTGAGGCACAAGCCTTTCATCAAGGCTTTTGTTCATACGTCCTCTTGTAAAATTTCTTTGAATATTTGCCATATTATTTAATCCACTTATTCGCTCCTCTTAAATTCATTAATAATTTTCCAGGATGAATATTGCTTAATCTAATTTTTGCATTTCTAAGTAGAGCAGTTTTTCTTTTTCTAGCTCTACTAATAATATACTCTTGAACATTAAATTTACTATTTAAAATAGCGTACTCAATATGAGCATAAACATAATCTTCAAATAGTTTATTAACGGAAACTTGAGAGTCGTCTCCACCTTCCATTCCATCAGATATATATTCTAAAACACAATTTTCATTTAACATTGTAGAATCAAAATTTATTACACCGGCTTTTTTATCAATCCTAAAAGTTGGATTAACATTAGCTGTTTCAGTATTTAAACCATAACGAGCTCCAATAGAATAATCTGAATAAAAATCAGATGCATTATCATCTTCAACTTGGTCTATGTCATTATTTTGATTTAAATATATACTATTTTGTTGACCATTTTTTCTTTCAGTATCCAATGTAGATTCATCAGTTATAACCGTTCCATCGGCATTAAATGTTAACGTACCTCCAGCACCTTGTAAATAAGATTGAGCAGAGTTTACTTGAATGTTTTCATTCAAAGGTCTAAGCCACCCGTCTTTATATAGAGATATTCTTACCCAATTTATATAATCGCTAGGTAAAACAAAAGTTAAATTATCGTATACTGTAAGCTCAAGAGCCTTTATTTCCATAAAAGCATCATAGTTTAATTCTTGAATTCCACGTTTTGCATGAAACAATATTTTATACCTTTCTTCGTTATTAACTAAAGAATGATTTCCAGAATACATTAACTGAAAATTATTTACTATATCTTCCAAGCTTACATATTGATAAGACCCCCAGTTTTTATTAGCAGGCGCAGTTCCAGAATTTTCGTAGTATTGATATTGAGATAAATATGCCATGTTATTGTTCTTGGTTTTCTGTTTGTTCTATAGTTTGACCAAATTGTACAGTTGCCATTTCTCTTATAGACATTCCAGAATATTGTAATATTCTAGCTACTAAATTATTTACATCATCAGCAGGTAACTCAAAATCTTGATAGTCTGATTGTGATTGGTCAAACACCGGTTCTCCTCCTATTAAGGAAATATAAGTCCATTTAGGGTCTAAAGGATATCTTATATATTGTGACACTACCCTTCCTATTGTATTTATTGAATCAGGGTGTAAAGTTAAAATACTTCCTTCTTGAGTATATGCTGGATAAGTAGAATTAGGAGCTGTAAGCATAGATTTATTTAACATAGTAATTTTACTGTGATTTACCTGTTCTGCTTCGTTTTTTAAATTTACTTTTTTATAAATAGCATAAGATAAATTTGCAGCAGTTAAAGAAGCTACATTCATAACTAAAGTAGTTTGATTAGTAACTGAAACAACTTTTAAATTAGTAATCACTGAATTAGATATAACTACAGAAACAATGTCTCCAGAAACTATACCATCAGTTTGAAATGTAGCAGTATCATCTATAAGATTAAGATTACCTCCTCCAATAGCTGTTGTAGTTCCTGATGAAGTAACTAAACTATATATTAATATTTTATTTAAAAGATAATAATCTGAGCCTGTAGTAGCAGGAGTAGGAACTATATATTCATTTAATAAGTTTTGAGATAAACTAGCGGTAATAGAAAAAGTATCAATAACCTCTTCATATCCCTTTAATATATCTGCATATCCTGTGCCTGATACTCTACCATTTTCTTTATTAATTTGACTATTGTATCCTATAAAATATTCATCAAAAATATCTAGCTGTGCTTGTTTTGCAAACAGATTAAAGTCTGATGGAGATATGTAACCGTAATTATTCTTGTTAAGGATAGCAAGAACTGTATTTCTAACAGCGTTTATCATCGCTTTCTTTTTTACAAAGATAAACAAAAAAAAAAGAGGTCAATTATTCTTGACCCCTTCTAATCTTCTACACTATTTGATTTGATATTTACTCTTCTAATAGTTTTTCAAGCATTTTTAACGCTTCTATTCCATCATCACTTTGTAAATATGAAGACACAATATACATAGGGTCTTCACCAAACGGAACTGTTAACATTTTCTTTTTGTTAATTGAAGTATTATACCATACTTCTTTTTGTTTATTTCTAAAATTTAATAATCCTTTGTCAAAAAACAACTGAACATTAGATTGTAATTTAAGCAGAGGGTCGTTAATTACCTTTAAAAAATCAGCAGGCTCTTGTCTTACAGAGACTAATATATCTCTTCGTAATTCAGCTGTGGTCATTGACTCAGTATTTTTTCCTAATAAAACTCTATAAATTGTTTCTACTTGGTCTACTGAAAGTTTTCTAGCTTCAATAAGCGCATCCGCCTCTAAATTTAATTGCTCTATTTCTAAAGCTGCATCTTTTTCTTCATTAACTTCTTCAAATTTTAAACCATTTAATGGATGATAATAAAGAAATTCTTGTAGATTTGGATTATTCTTTGGAACTCTTAAAAATCCATCCTGAAAATCAACAGGCTTTCTTATAACATTACCATCTTGCTCGTCTTCAAATGGTGATTTTTGATTAGAGGAATATCTTAGAACTCGGTTTATACCTTTTTCTTCATCAAACCATAATAATGGTTGTCTTTTATTTCCGCTTGAAGGAAGTAAAAATGATATTGGAGCATCGCCCCTAGTAAGTTTGTAGACCTTGTCTACTAATGTTTTATTTTTTTTCATTATATAAGATTTAATTAAATTAAAAAAAAAGGGAGGCGGTT